>CETN01042415.1_pt1 | contig 11758 bp, 6 predicted proteins | sample 531301 | NCBI WGS metagenome assembly CETN01 (sample SAMEA2622656, study PRJEB7988) | marine metagenome | isolation source: saline water (ENVO:00002010), including
CTTTGGAATAAATTATCTACTGCAGAAAAAGAAATAGGTGGTATACCTAATTCAAGCGAAGATATAAGACAAGCGCATGCTGCAGCAATAGAAAGTTATATAAATACTTATGTTGGTCAAACCCATGATGGTACATATGGTGATATGTATTTTAATAAAACTTTAAATGATTGGGCAAAGTTTGATATAAATAAAAGAACTAAATTTGATGCAGCAATAAGTTCAGGGCTAGCAATAATGGCATGTAATAAAAATAGATATGCTCCAAACGTACAAAAACAATTAAAAAAAGAAGTAAGTTTTAGCTTTGCTAAATATAACAATAAAGGAAACATTTCAAAAATAATACAATAAATGAAATACGATGTTAAAGGTATTTTTCCAAGTCAAGCATTAAGTGACGTTGAGAAAGCAGATCCTAGTTATGGCTTACAAGTTGGTAAAGCTATAGAATCTGAATGGTTTAAAAAAGATGCTGGAAATACGCGTTACTTTTCAAATAGAGATAACTTTCATAGGTTAAAATTATACGCAAGAGGAGAACAAACTATTCAAAAATATAAAGATGAATTATCTATTAATGGTGATTTATCATATCTTAATTTAGATTGGAAACCTGTTCCTATAATACCTAAATTTGTGGATATAGTAGTTAATGGAATTGGAGAAAGATTATATGATATTAAATGTTATTCTGTTGATGAGGCTAGCAGTAAAGAAAGAACTAACTATGTACAAGACATGTTGCTTGAAATGCAAAATCAACAAATTTTTAATACTGTTGAACAGCAATTAGGTATAGCTGCTTTTAAAAATGATAAAAATAATTTACCAGCTAATAATCAGGAATTAGAATTACATATGCAGCTTGATTATAAACAAGCTATAGAAATTGCAGAAGAACAAGCAATAAACAATATATTAGATTTAAATAAATATCATTTATTAAAGAAAAGACTAGATTATGATATAGTTGTATTAGGTATTGCTTGTGTTAAAAACAGTTTTAATACTGCAGAGGGTATAAAATTAGAATATGTAGATCCTGCTGACATTGTTTATTCGTATACAGATTCGCCTTATTTTGACGACTTATATTATGTTGGTGAAGTTAAAAAAATAAATATTGTTGAATTAAAAAAACAATTTCCACATTTAACTAATGAAGATATAAAAGAAATACAAGATAGCGGCGCTAATAATTCTAAGCTATATAATTATACTCAAAAAATTGAAGATAATGATAAAGCTTATGTTGATGTATTATATTTTGAATATAAAACATTTGAAAATCAAGTTTATAAAATAAAAGAAACCGCAACAGGGGCAGAAAAAGCTATAGAAAAAACAGATGAATTTAATCCTCCAAAAGATGCTAGGTCTAGATTTAAGAAAGTACATAGATCTATAGAGTGTTTATATGAAGGTGTAAAAATTGTAGGTAGAGATAAATTATTAAAATGGAATAAAGCTGTAAATATGACAAGACCTAAGTCAGATATTACAAAAGTTCAAATGAGTTATAATATAGTAGCGCCAAGAATGTATAAAGGTAAAGCTGAATCTTTAGTTAGCAGAATGACAAGTTTTGCGGATATGATTCAAATAACACATTTAAAATTACAGCAAGTACTCTCTAGATTAGTTCCAGATGGTGTTTATTTAGACGCTGATGGATTAGCTGAAATAGATTTAGGTAATGGAACAAATTATAATCCTCAAGAAGCATTAAATATGTATTTTCAAACAGGTTCTGTTATTGGTAGGTCTATGACACAAGATGGTGATTTTAATGGCGCGGCAAGAATGCCAATACAAGAGTTACGTGCTGGAGGAGGAAACCAAAAAATTGCAAGTTTAATTCAATCATATAATTATTATTTGCAAATGATGCGAGATGTAACAGGATTAAATGAAGCAAGAGATGGAAGTAAGCCAGACGCAAATGCTTTGGTTGGATTGCAAAAAATAGCTGCAGCAAATAGTAATACAGCTACACGACATGTATTACAAGCCGGTTTATATTTAACATTAAAAACAGCAGAGGCTATTTCTTTAAGAATATCAGATGTATTAGAATTTAGTAGTACTAAAAATTCATTAATGGAGTCTATAGGAAAATTTAATACTATGGCATTATCTGAATTAGGAGAGTTACATTTGCATGATTTTGGTATATTTATTGAGTTAGCTCCTGACGAAGAGCAAAAACAAATTTTAGAAAACAATATACAAATGGCATTACAACAGCAAGCTATAAATCTTGAAGACGCTATTGATGTTCGTGAAGTTAAAAATTTGAAATTAGCTAATCAATTATTAAAATTAAGAAGAAGAAAAAAGTTTGAGCAAGATAGAATGATACAACAACAAAATATACAAGCTCAAGCAAATTCAAATGCACAAGCAAGTCAAGCTGCGGCAGCCGCTGAAATACAAAAACAACAGGGTATTGCAGAAAGTAAACTGCAAATTGCGCAAGCGCAAAGCGGATTAGATGTGCAAAAAATGGAAAAAGAAGCAGCAATTAAAAAAGAATTAATGCAATATGAGTTTGAATTAAACATGCAGCTTAAAGAAAAAGAAATGCAGGTGATTACAAATAGAGAGAACAATAAAGAAGATAGAAAAGATAAAAGAACTAAGATACAGGCATCTCAACAGAGTGAACTGATAGACCAGAGAAAAACTGGTAAACCGCCGAAAGATTTTGAATCCGCAGGTATGGATAATTTAGGCGGGTTTGGTTTAGAACAATTTGAACCAAGATAATTTTTAAAACAATTATATAATATTTTATTATGGCAGAAAAAATAACAGCTAAAGTTTTAGAGACTGAAGAAAAGTCTTTACAACAAAAAGAAAAAGAAGTACAAGAAAACGCTGGCGTTAAATTTGAAGATGGCGTTTATAAAGTTGATTTAACAAAAACAAATAAAGAAAATGCCGTTCAAGAGCAAAGCACAGATGACAGCAATGTTGTTGTCGAACAACCCGAAGACAGTAGCAACAGCCAAGAAGTGGCTGAAGAAGTACGGGACACCGAAGAAAAAGAAGAAATAGAACAACCTATAGTAGAAGAAATAACAGATGAAACAGATACAACTAACGAGACAGGAGTGGCTGGAAGCGTTGAAAATGCCAACGCCGCACCGGAACAAGAAGAAATACTACAGGAAGATAAAACACAAGAACAAATAAAACTACCTGAAAATGTTTCAAGCTTAGTAGAATTTATGAATGAAACAGGCGGTAGTATAGAAGATTATGTTAGATTAAGCGCAGATTATAGTAACGCTGATCAAAAAACATTACTAAGAGAATACTATAAACAAACAAAACCTCATTTAAATGATGATGAGGTATCTTTTCTTATGGAATCAGATTTTTCTTGGGACGAAGAAAATGATGAGCCAAGAGATATAAAGAAAAAGCAAATTGCTTTAAAAGAAGAAGTGGCAAAAGCAAAAAACTTTTTGACAGGATTAAAAGATCAATATTACAAAGAGGTCAAGTTGGGCTCTAAGTTATTGCCTGAACAACAAAAAGCTATTGAGTTTTTTAACCGTTATTCTAAAGAGCAACAATCAAACGAAGAGTTATTAAGTAAGCAAGCAAAGCATTTTGACAAAGAAACTGAAAAAGTTTTTAATACTGAATTTAAAGGTTTTAATTTCAAAGTTGGGGACAAAAAATTTAGGTTTAACGTTAAAGATGTTAGTAAAGTAAAAGAAAATCAAGCAGATTTATTGAATGTTTTTAATAAATATGTTAACAATGATAATTTATTGCAAGACGCTGCTGGTTATCATAAAGCTTTATTTGCTGCTAACAATGCAGACGAAATAGCAAATCATTTTTATCAACAAGGCAAAGCAGATGCTATTAAAGAAACTATGGCAAACGCTAAAAATATAAGCATGGACCCACGCAAAAGTGCCGAAGGTTATGTTAATGCCGGTGGAATAAAAGTAAGAGCTGTTTCTGGCGATAATAATTCTGGTTTAAAACTAAAATTAAAAAATTATTAAAAATTAATAAAAAATGGCAAACGATAATACAGTTAATGCTCCTATAGCAGGAAGTCTTGTCACCCCAGCTTATAAAAAAATGACTACTCTTGGTAGTTATTTAGATATTCAAAATGATGGTTGGGCTAAACAATACTTACCTGAATTATACGAGCAAGAAGTAACTAGATATGGAGATAGATCTATATCTGGATTTATTCAAATGATGGGTGCTGAAATGCCTATGGCTTCTGATCAAGTAATTTGGTCTGAGCAAGGTAGATTACACCTAGCATATCAAGGTACAGTTGCAACATCAAGCGGTGTAATAACAGCAATTAAAAACATTGATCAACCATCTCAAGCAGAAGTGCACGCGGTAAGAAAAGGCGCTACTGTAGTGGGTGTTGTATCAGGCGTAGTTTTTAAAGCTTTTGTTACTGAAGGTATTGAAACTGCAACAGACACGTTAAAAATTAAACCTTATGGTGGTACAAACTTAGATAACTTAGCAGGTATTTCAACTGGCAACGAAACAATTAAGTTTTTTGTCTATGGTTCTGAATTTGGAAAAGGAACTCCGGCTATGACAGAATCAGTTGAACCATCATTCAAAACATTTACAAATAATCCTTTAATTATTAAAGATCACTTTGAAATCAACGGATCTGACACTGCTCAGATTGGTTGGATTGAAGTTTCTGGAGAATCTGGAAATAGCGGGTACTTATGGTACTTAAAATCAGAAGGAGACACTAGAGCAAGATTTAATGATTATATGGAAATGGTAATGATTGAAGCAGAAAAAGCTGTTGGATCAGTTAGTGCTGGTGTTCCAGGTGGATCTGAAGGTTTATTAGCTGCAATAGACAATAGAGGTATTGTAGCAACAGGACAATTCAATGCAAACCCAGAAATAAGCGAGTGGGATGAAGTATTAAAAGAATTAGATAAGCAAGGAGCTATTGAAGAAAACATGTTATTCTTAGATAGAGATGCTAATTTAGTTTTTGACGACTTACTAGCTAATCTTTCTTCAGGTGCTCAAGGTGGTACCGCTTACGGTGTGTTTGAAAACTCTGAAGATATGGCGCTTAATCTTGGTTTTACAGGATTTAGAAGAGGTTCATATGATTTTTATAAAACTGACTGGAAATATTTAAATAACCCTTCAACAAGAGGGCTAGTTGGTGGATTAAAAGGATTATTAATTCCTGCTGGTACAACTTCAGTATACGATCAAGGATTAGGTAACGCTGTTAGAAGACCATTCTTACATGTAAGATATAGAGCTTCTCAGGCTGATGATAGAAAACTAAAAACTTGGGTAACAGGTTCAGTAGGTGGTGCAACATCTTCTGGCGTTGACAAGATGGAAGTTCACTATTTATCAGAAAGATGTTTAGTAGTTCAAGCTGCAAACAACTTCGTTAAATTTGATTCTTAATATCAATTAAAGGTGCGGGTGCTTCGGCACCCAGCCTTTATTTTTAATTTTTATTATATTATATCATGGAAAAAACAAAAAAAGAAAAAATTGTTGAGCCAAAAATTGTTCAACAAGTAGAAAAACCTAAAAAACTTTCTACACCAAAACCAGTTTTAAAAGATAAACTATATCATTTAACTATTAATGCTACACCTATTATATATAAACTTAATAGTAGAGGTATATTATGGTTTGATAAAGAAAAAGGATATGAAAGAGAAATTAAATACTGTGAAAATCAAAAAACAGTATTTGTTGATGAAATGCAAGGTCCTCAAATTTTATCACATATTACTTTTAGAGACGGCATACTTTTCGTACCTAAAGAAAAACAAACGCTACAAAAATTTCTTGAATTGCATCCATCTAATGGGTTAAAATTTAAAGAAGAAGACCTCGCAAAAGAAGCGGAAGATGATTTAGATTATTTAGAATTAGAATTAGATGCTTTAAATATTGCAATGGATTTAGATATTGACATAGCAGAAGCTATTTTAAGGTCTGAGATTGGTTCTAAGGTATCTAAGATGACTTCTAAGGAACTTAAAAGAGATTTATTAGTATTTGCTAGGAATAATCCTCAATTGTTCTTAGAATTAGCTAAAGATGAAAATCTTAATATTAGAAACGTAGGCATAAAAGCTGTTGAAAATGGTATTATTAAGTTGTCTAATGATCAAAGAACTTTTATGTGGGGAACTAATGATAGAAAGTTAATGACTGTTCCATTTGATGAAAATCCATATTCAGCGCTAGCTGTGTGGTTTAAAACAGATGAAGGCATTGAAGTTTATCAAAGTGTAGAAAAAAAACTAAAATAAAGCTTATAGTGGTTGAGCCGCTATATGCGGCTTAATCATTATATAAATACAAACTATGGCTATAAGTATTGATAGAATATACAAAAGCGTGCTTACTATATTAAACAGAGAACAAAGAGGTCAATTAGGTCCAACTCAATTTAATAAATTAGCACAGCAAGCTCAATTAGAGCTTTTAGAAAAAGCTTTTTATGACTATAGTAGATCATTAAATAAAAGGAATAATGCAGGAGAAAACAATGACTATGGCAATATGCCTAAAAATCTAAAAGAAAAACTAGATGTATTTTCTAAAGAAGCTGAATTACATATTCCTGTTGGCAAAAATGCTGTAAAGCCTGATTTAAACGCAATGACAAAATCTGGGGCTAGTATTCCAGGGCAAGTTACAGCGGGAACATATTCAGATTTAGCTACTACATCAAACGGCAGCGGCACTGGATTAACAGTTACAGTAGTTGCTAACACAAATGATTTTGTAAGTGTAACGGTAATAAAAGGAGGCAGCGGATATGCTGCAGGTGATATAATTACTGTTCCTCAAGCTTCTATAACAGGGGCAAATGGTAACTTTACTTTTCCTATTGAAGCTGCTGATTTAAATACTCATGGCTTTACAATACTGCCAACAGATCTATATAGAATATCAAATATATCAAGGTCTAATAGGTCTATAAATTTAGAAAAATTAAGCAAATCTGAATTTACATATACTAATTCTTCAAAATTAACATCTCCCTCTTCAACATATCCTGTATATTATAGAGACTTAAATGGTATTAAAATTAGCCCTTCAAGTTTAGGCGATGAATATGTTACAATAGATTATATAAAAATTCCAGCTGCTCCTTTATGGACTGCTGATTCTACCCCTGGGCCTCACGGCTCTATAGTTATAAATAACGCTGCAAGTGTAGATTTTGAATTACATCCTTCTGATGAAACAAATTTAATAATAAGAATTCTTTCTTATGTAGGCGTTGTAATTAAAGATGTACTTGTTATCCAAAAAATACAAGAACAAGAACAAACTAATTTTCAAAAAGAAAATATATAATAAATGGGACTAATAACTAAAACAGCAGAATCGTACTATAATCAGTCACAGAGTTTTACAGGTAATGGAACTTTAACAGAGTTTACATTAACAACTGCTTCTTTTCCAACTCTACCAACAACTAAATCACAAATAAAAGTAACAATAAATGGTAAACAAATAAGCGTTGGAAATTATAATTATCCTAAAGACGGCACTACGAGTACAATACAGTTTATTTCAAATATTAATAATACTGATGTATTAGAATCAGATGGTAAAGTTAAAAATCTTTTAAAAGTAGTTGTATCAGAAGCTGCGGCTATTGAAAGATTTGGAAACTATAGATATATTTCAATAAATGATTTAGTAAATAATTACATGGTTGCTTATGTTGGTGACGGAAAAATTATAAGCAATGTAAAAAAATCAGAAGTATTATTTCATGCTAAAAGAGGCATACAAGAATTTAGTTATGATATTTCTAGAATTGAAAAAATCCAAGAAATTGAAATCGGGCCAAGCCTATCAATACCTATGCCTCAAGATTACGTTAATTATGTACGTATTTCTGCGGTAGATGAAGCGGGAATAGAACATATTATATATCCCGCATCTGTAACCTCTAGGCCTTCTGAGTCGCCATTACAAGATAATGACTACGATTATATATTTGGAGCTGATGGTGCATTATTATCTGGAACGTCTTTAACTTCAGAAAGGTTTGATGCTTTCGATATAAGTAAATTAATTTCAAATAGCAAAGACTCAAGTGTAACTTATGATGCTGACCGTGATTCTGAAACCGTAATTATGCCAGGTGGTAGATATGGTTTAGATCCACAATATTCACAAGAAAATGGACTTTTTGTTATTGATGAGTTAAATGGTAAGATTAGTTTTTCAAGTAATATGTCTGGAAAAATTATTACATTAAAATATATTTCAGATGGATTGGGAACAGATGATGAAATGCAAGTACATAAATTTGCTGAAGACGCAATGTACAAATATATAACTCATGCTATAGCTTCTACAATGGTAACTACTCCTGAATATGTTATAAATAGATTTAGAAAAGAGCGCAGGGCAGCTATGAGAAATGCTAAATTAAGATTATCAAATATTAAAATTAGCGAATTAGCTCAAGTAATGAGGGGTAAATCTAAACAAATTAAACATTAAAAATGCCAAAACAAACCAATAGCTTTATAAAGGGCAAAATGAATAAAGACCTTGACCCCAGGATAATTCCTGTTGGAGAGTACTTAGATGCAGAAAATATATTAGTTACTCAATCTGAAACAGGTGATGTTGGTAGCATTGAAGCAATAAAAGAAAATGTTATTATGACAACCGGCACGGTGCTAGATTCAAGTTTTGGTTTTGTTATAGGATATTGTTTAGACGCAGAAAATGATAAAGTATATTATTTTACGACTAAATTTAATAGTATGGGTAGCTCTAACCCGGCATTTAAACCCGATGCTGATGATAAATGTGCTATTATTGAACATGATTTAAAATTTAATTCTACAACTGTTTTACTTGAATCTCAACATCTTAATTTTGATACGCACATGCCAATTATATCTTGTAATATTATAGATGGCTATTTATTTTTTACTGATAATAGAAATCAACCAAGAGTATTTAACGTAAATGATGCTGCATCATATTCAACTGGAACAATATTAGAAGATCAAATTAGCGTTGCAAAATATGCCCCTGTATGCGCACCTAAATTATTACAACCCAAATATGTGTTATTAGTTAATGGTGCGGTTGGCGCAAAAGCTATAGTAAATGGGGCTGTTAATAACAGCGCTAGCGTAGCTGTTGATGGTAACTTAACAGGAACCACTATTGCAACAGGAATGACGGTTACAGGCACTGGCATAACAGGTACAGTCACAGTTCAAACGGTAACTAGCCAATCCGCTATAGTATTATCTACGGCTGTAACATTAGCAGATAATACCGTATTAACATTTGGAACAACAGCTGTAACTATAACGACTGCTAACTCTGATTTACAAACAGAAATTGGTGCCGGCAAAGAATTTAAAGTATTAGACGGATCAAAAACTAATTTACAGGACGTCACAACGTTTGGGGGTAGTTCAAATATTCAAACGCTTCCAGATGATATTGCAGTGAGTAGTTTAAGTGGAACATCACTAGTGCTAAATAAGCCTATTACTATATCTAACGGAACTAAACTAACATTGTTGTGTTCTTCAATGGTAGACAACTCGGCTAATGACCCCAACATAGATACTGAGTTTTTAAAAGAAAAATTTGTACGATTTTCTTATAGATTTAAATATAAAGATAATACGTATTCAATAATGGCCCCCTTTAGCCAAACTGCATTTGTGCCGGCTATTGATACTTTTACAGCAGCATTACAAGAAGATGCTTACGAACAAGCTGAAGTGTTAACTTTTGTAAATTCAATAAATCAATTAGAATTAAAAATTGATTTACCACATGAAAACCCTTTTACTACTTTACATATAAAAGAAATTGAAATATTAATAAAAGAATCAGATACTATTGCTGTTAAAGTTGTTGATACTATAAAAATTAGTACTTCAGATATAACAAGCATGAAGCAAACAATGGGGTCTGGTGCTAATTTAACACCCGTGTCGTTTGGTAAAGTTGGATCAACAAAGTTGCAGGCATATATACATGATATACATAAAAGAAGACACGAGTTGTATTATGTATATAGATCTGAAGATCCTTATAAAGTTTTGCCAGAAGATCAAACAACTAGAGTTTTTGATAATGTTCCTAATAAAGCTTTAGCTCAAGAAATAATAAGCAATAGAATTGTTTATGGAAATTTTGTAGAAGGCAAAGAAGTACCTACGGATTTAGATTTTCAATTAAGTGTAGGAAATAAAGTTGAAGATGATGAGTTTACATATGGAGAATATAAAAGACATACTTTAAAACAAAATAGAACATATTCGGTTGGTATAGTATTAGCAGATAGATATGGTAGACAATCACCTGTTTTGTTATCTAAAGAACACTCCTCGTCTGTTTTAAATAAAAGAGCTGCTTTAGGTTCCGAAGTTGGTAAATGTTTAAAAGTAATATTTAATAAAAAAATTACTACAAATCTTTATGATGTTACAACCAATCCACTAGGATGGTATTCATATAGAATAGTTGTTAAACAAAAACAACAAGAGTATTATAATGTTTATACACCAGGCGTAACATTTTACGAAAGAGATACCAACGGAGATAATTATAGTTATTTTGCGCTTTTTGGTGATAATATAAATAAAATACCTAGAGATGAAATAACAGAAGGTGCTGCTAATATTGCTATGAAACTAGCTACTAGCAGTGTTAATTTAGATGATATTGTAGTTAACAAAGAAAACGCTTTACAAACAGGCAGTAGAAGTGTAATTGCTATTGGAGAACTTGATGATTTTATAAAAACAGATGCAGATCAGGCGGCTTTTTATAAAGAAGATAAAAATTATTTACATGTACAAACAACCGGCGAAGGATTTGGTGTAAGTTCAGGAACAACTAACTTAACTAATAATTCTAGTATTAAAGGGCTTGCGGTATTTGAAACAAAACCATTTATATCAAAACTAGATATATTTTATGAAACATCTACTTGCGGTTTAATTACCGATTTAAATAATAAAATAGATGAAGGAACTGGTGGAGCAGCGCCTGCTGATCTTAAATTACGTGACTTAGCAACTGGTAATAGTGATAAAAATGATTTTAATGAAAATGTAGCTGATGGTACTAATATACTTATGCTTAGAGTATTTGATTCTAATGGCACTGAATTAACTGTTACAGCTAATGATTTAAGTATATCAATTAGCAATGTAACTTGTAATAATAGTGGTTCTCGTAACCAACAAACATTAATCTCTTCTTTTAGCGTAGTAAACGAAAGTAATGTATTAAAACTACAATTAGCAGCTGCTCAGGAATTTTTACCAGCTCCAAATAATATATATAATATAACATTTAATGTTAACACTACTGACGGCGCAGCTACATTTGAAAAAACTGTAGAAGTAAAAAATGTTGCTCCTACTTTAGCTTTTGCCGCTGGTAATACAGGCAACTGCGTGAGTTATACAGCTAATACAACAGGTATTTTAACTAAAGTAAATTCAGGAACTAGACAAATAGAAGCTAGAAACGGGAGTGCAGATGCCTCTCATGATGAAGAAAGGTTAGAAGGGGACATGCCCCCACCGGGATCAACAATCCAGCACTATGAAAAAGTAAGCGGTGATTCAAGAATAGAAGTTGATAGAGATGGTACAATAAGAATTGACCCTAATACTAATGGTATAGGCGCAAATGAAACTAATTTATCATTTGTTTTAAGAGTAACAGA
>CETN01028746.1_pt1 | contig 11740 bp, 8 predicted proteins | sample 531301 | NCBI WGS metagenome assembly CETN01 (sample SAMEA2622656, study PRJEB7988) | marine metagenome | isolation source: saline water (ENVO:00002010), including
GGAGGTATATTGATGAAACCTAATCGTATTGACGTAAGGAAATCTTCAAGGAAAGGCAAAAAATATGTTGCCAGATTTCAATATCCTTCTGGTAAAACAAAGACAACCCATTTCGGAGGCAGAGGCTATTCTGATTATACTATTCACAAAGACAGAAACAGAAAACAACTTTATCTAAATCGGCATAGGAAAAGGGAAAATTGGAATGATCCAACTACTGCAGGTTCTTTGTCTAGATACATTCTTTGGAATAAACCAACTCTTAATTCTAGTTTTGAGGACTACAAGAAAAGATTCGCTATATCGGGTTCAATCAAACCTAAGTCATATTACAGGAATATTCAAGGAAAACATTTCTTGGGTTCGAACAAAGAATTCGACAAATCACAAGCTAGATTCATAGCAAAGCACATTCGGGATAGGGGAATCAATGCAAGAGTCATACCAACAAAAAATGGACACAGAATTTACGTTCATAGGAAATACAATTTCCCAATTTTGCCTTCTGATGAAGTAAATAGAAGGTTAGCAGAATTAGGCCCAAGTGAATCGGACATTACGATTGGCAAAAATCTAAAAAAAGACCAACCTAAATGGTGGAAACCTATGAAATACGATGCCGCACAAAATCTTCGAGATATTCAAATGGTATCTGAATACGGAATCACAACAGACGACGTTGTAGATTCTCTAGCATACGGCATTTTCAATTATTACGACAATGGACAATACATTGCTGAATATTTACAATCCGACCTAAAACTCTTTGATGATATGGGTATGAGCGAATGGGTAGATGGTGATGGTGAAAGAATAGATTTAGGAGAATTAAGAAGTTTGTTTGAAGATGAAGACGGAAGAAGCAAATTGATGGGTTGGTTAGGTTCACTATCCAACAAAGAATTAGCACAAATTTACAGAGCAAATCAAGCAATCAATGAATTAACAGAAATGTCTGAATATTTAGGAAACACAGGGGAAGTAGGAGATGCATTGATGGGTGGTTGGACTATTCCATCAATGAAATATAGTAGAAATCAATTGAAAGAATACGATACAGTAGAAATAATGGAATTACAAGCAAAACAAGCCGAAACTAGAAAGCGACAAGGAAACATGATCACTAACCAAATAGCGCAAAAAGACAAAAGAGGTTTTTTCGGAGAACTAGAGGAAACCGACTTGTTTAGTAAAGTTGCATTAAATGACGTTGATGCAAGCCAAGAGGAAGATTTGATTACACTACCAATCAAAACAATGAGAATTTGGCAATCAAATAATCCCGATAATGAAGGCAAATTATTAGCATACAGTTTTCCTAGAAAGGTTGTAGAAATAGCCAATCAAGACATAAAGAAATACAGAAACGGAGAGCAAGTAGAGAACTCATCAGAGATGTTTTTCTTTTCGAGATTAGGTGGTATGTATTCTGCAATCGAAAATGATGCGTTTAGAACGTTTGATAAAACAGACGTAGATACTAGAAGGGCTACTGGTTTTGACTATCTTGTTCAAATTGGACTAGACACAACTGATGAATTCAAGGAGGAATGGATCTACAATACTTTACCAGAAGAATTAAGCAATTACGAAGGAGATGAATTAGATAATCCTGTAATTGAATCATTAGATGTAGGCGTTTTTTCGACTATAACAGGTGAATTAGTAGGTTATCATTCACCTTCTCGCAATTTAGGTGCGAGCAGGTCTGCTTTGGATAACAGAAAAGGAATCATATCTGTTTCAGATTTAGGGTTTGAAACTCCAGAGGAACAAGTTGCCGCAGTTCTCTCTCCATCTTATGCAAAATATTACGCCGACGAATTGTTTGGAAATGAGATAATAGATGCTGTTTATTGGCGAGGTCAAAAAATAATGGATTCTAGAGATTTAGAAGAAATACAGAATACGGGCGCTTTTGCAGACGGAGATGAAATTGTGAATCCACAAAATCTCTTAGACCAATACGAAGACGATTTGTATGCTTACATAATAATAGGCAGACCAGATTTAATTCCAGAGGTTTTGACTCCACAAGAAGCTAGAGCATTTCTGCCGATAAAGGATCTAGATGAAGCATACAAAAAAGACCGAATGGAATCATTTTTGACGGAAGCAAGTTTGCTTAGAGGCCAAGATGAAGAAAGCGATGCTTTCTATGAAGATGTTATGGAGTTGGATAATGATGAATTCAATGAAAAATACGGCTATACCATTGATGAAATGTTAGAAGATATGGATTATCCAGAGCAGTATGAAGAAAGAATGCAAAAAGCGCAATACAATGCCGAAAACACCCTAGATTGGGGAGATTTGACAACTAAGAACAAAAGCGTAGTTGTTCGAGGAAATGAATATGATGATATTTTCGCATACTACGGCAGAGATGCAGGCAAAGAAGCACTATACAAGTTAGCAGGGTTTGACAAAGAAAAAGGCGAGTTTGTAGAACAAGAAGACCGTTATGGAAGTTTTTAATCCCAGAATAAATGTGCTTTTCAAGCATTTTCAATAGTTCATTTGAAAAAGAAAAGACCTTTGAGTATATTATGGCTCGCAACCGACGACTAGCAAAACCAATACCGGTTATGAATACAAATCTGGTAATCACAGGTTTTGGAATGGACACGAACGGTAATTCTGTCGTTAGGTTGAGAAACAGAGGCGGAGGTAGAGGATTTTCAATTCAAACAAATGGTAATCTACCGAGTATTCAAAGAAACATAAGAACTCTTAGAAGTGGCCCAACTCCAAAATTTATTACTAAAGAAATGGCTATGGATATTCAGAATTATGTTCGAAGATACGGAACTGATCGCCAAAGAATGCTAACAGGTTATCCAATGCCTTTTGACAAAAATCAATACTATCGCAATATTAGCATGGGTGCCGTTGCATCTGGATTGCCAAGAAACAAAAAAAAACAAAAAAATAGGAATTACAACCGAATGATGAAGCGAGGAAACGCCGTCTATGCAGTAGGTCAAGACGGACAAATATCTTCGGTCATAGCGGTTAGGACAGGAACAGCGAAACCATTCAAAGACTCATACGTTAAAGAATTATCAACTTTAGATGGTTTCGAAGGCGTATATCTCAAAAGTGGGCCAGTCGGAGTATTCACCGAAGGCGATAAGTGGGTAGGATTGACCGTTTCAAAGAAAAGTCCACCAAGACGAGTATATATCGCTGGTGAGAAGGTCAAAAAGAGCAACCCAAACTACAAAAACAAATCAAAGTTAAGAATAGGTAAGACAAGGTGAAGCTATGGCTGAAAATGATATATTCGATAGTATCTTTGGTAGAGAAATGTCCTTTACCGAACATTTGAGATTTGTCTATATGCTTTCTCTAGTTTGGTTTATCATATACACTATATTATCACTTTTTACAACAGGATTTCAAGTAGAAAGTTTAGTTATTTTTGGTCTAACCCCCTTGCTTTGGGCTTTATTAATTTCCCTTGTAAAAAGCGACTTTTTAGATGATTTTTATTGGGTTAGGGATTTAGGATATTTAATTTTCTTAGTAGGTCTTGGATTATTGCTTGTTGAAGAACTTTGACGGTGTTATTTATGGCTGAACAGAATGGTTTTATCGAAAATTTCTTCGGACAAAATTTGAGTTTCATTGCACATCTATCTTATCTGCTAAATCTTATTACAGGGGTTTATTTTATCCTTTTTACTCTATTATCGCTTGGCTTAGGAGGGGCGTTTCCAAGTGCTGCACAGGCAGCATTCTTTGTTGTTTCACCTTTTGTTTTAGCTTCGGCGGTTGGGATTCTCAAATTTACGCAAAGATCGTATTACGGACTTAATGAAAGTCAATTCAATTATCTCCTTTATTTTTTGTTGGTGATTATTTCGGTGTTTCTTGTTTGGGTAGAAATCCTCAATCCGATTTTAGCCATTCTATTGATTGTATTGTTTGGTATTGTAATTATAGATTTTAGTGAACTTAATGAAAGGCAATCCGATAATCTCCCTTATGTTTTGTTGATATGTGGTATTGGATTAATAGTTGGTATATCGTTTGGTTTGTTGGGTGCGGCCGTTCTGCTAGGCTTGGGTGGTGCGTATCTCTTATTGAATCGGAATGAGTAAGATGTTTGAAACCGATCTAACCATGTTGTCGGTTAGAGAAATATTTTGGCTATGCTACTTCATTTTCATGGTTTTATTCGGTTCAATCATGCTTTTGAAATTACTTTCTTGACCCTTCAAAGTGTGCATATATCTTCGAATCATGGGTTTTATTGAAAACCGATAGCATAGAAAGCAATACATGGTCGGTTCTAGGCAACTTGATACTAGGATTGGCAAAGCCCAATTTAGACCAGTCAATATATCTGAATCAAGAGTTGAAGCAGACGTTGTAGCTGACAACATTAGGAATTCGGGGAAATTAGCAAGAGTTATCGAAGGTTCTGATGGTTATTCAGTATTAGTTGGGCCAAATAGGATGCCGAAAAAAATCAAACCAGAGGGTTATGATGCATCAAGACAATTCAAGCCCAAGCCAAGAATTATGCGATTGAAAAACTCCAATCCTTACAATTCTAAAGCGGTCAAACCAGAAATTTCTGCTTCTACTGAAGACAAATACAGAAGAATCAGAAGGTTTTCATTCATTGTCGGTTCAGTTCATTTGCTTGCTGGAATATTGATGATTGTGTTTGCCAATAATGAGTTTGTTATTGGAATAACTTCAACTTTCACAGCAGGGCCGCCAGGATGCGCTTCTGCAGAAGTTGATCCATGTGAGAGATTTACAATAACCAATTTCGATGCACGTTTAGCATATTGGGTGGCAGGTTTTTCATTGCTTTCAGCGTTGTTTCATTACATTACAGTTTCACCAGCCTTTTTCGAAATTTATGTAAATAATTTAGAGAGAGGTCGAAATCCTTTCAGATGGATTGAATATTCCTTATCATCCACATTGATGATTTTGATTATTATGTTGTTATCTGGTCTTGACAACTTGACTGCCCTTATTGGTGTAGGTTTTGCTAACATTTCGATGATTTTGTTTGGTTGGATCTCTGAAATTATGAATCCACCAGACAGACAAAAGACCGATTGGACACCTTTCATATTCGGGTGTATCGCTGGACTAGGCGCTTGGGCGGCATTGTATGGTTCTTTATTCATCAATTTAGAACAATTAGGAGTTGATTATTCTGAAATACCTTCATTTGTTTGGTTTATTTTGATTACTCAATTTGCTTTGTTTAACGTATTTGCTTTGAATCACGCTCTGCAATTTGTCAAAGGTTTCTATTCTGGCGGATATTTAGACGGAGAGAGGTATTACATTTGGTTATCATTGATTAGCAAGTCATTATTGGCTTGGAGTATTTACATCAATACTTTGGTTTTGTGAGGTTTTGAAATGCGGAGATATAGAATTAGCGGCAGAAGAAAATTGAACGGGCAAGAATTCACTTTGGCTCGAATAACAAACAAGAGAGATGCAGAAAGGTTTGCTAAAGCACTACGAGGCGGAATGTATTTACCCACTTCCGACCCTCTAAGAACAGTTAGAGTCAAGCCATTTAATGCTAGAGTAGTGCCTTTGAAATCTCAAGGCGGTTATGGAATATACGTTGCGAAATCGAAAAGGCCGAGAACATTCAATCGAATTCCTAGAGATTACAACCGTTTGCTGATTAAGTGGCGCAGATTCACAGACCCTAACTTTGGGATTGATACAGGAGAACTTGCTAACTGGCTAAGACTACAAGACGGATATAACAACAACCTATCTTGGCAAGAGAACTTGAAGCGATTAGCAGGGCAAGATGCTTTTGATGAATTACTAGAATTGACTGATCCAGAAACAGCCGTTAAGGAAAGAATGATTGGACAAGCTGCCAACATTGCTACTGCAATGCAAATAGACCAACTTCTAGCAGATGAAATAGGTAGTGGATTTGGTAATGCTAATGTCTTACCTGCGCCAGATTTGGATATGCTAGGAGAACAAACAATTGATTCTTTAATGAGAACTGATGATATGTTTTCTTTAGCGAAACCAGATGATATTTTTAGAGATGAACAGCAACTTCGAGATGAGTTTGGAACAGGCTTAGACATGGATGCTTTAGTGATGGATGATGGAACTTTGAAAAATCCTGAAGACGTATCAATCTTTGATTTATTAGGGATTGATGATAATGAGGAAGAATACGATGATTCAGCACTGTTGGAAGGACTAGACAATTGGTTCAAAAATGAATTATATGATGGCAAGGATATTTTACCAGAAAAAGTTGGGGAAACAAGCGATAAAATCAAACAAGGTTTAGCGATAATTGTCAATGAAAATGCTCAAAAGAAAGAAGGAAACAGTTTAGAACAAGAATTAGATTCGATTCTATACGAATCATTTAGGTCTGACATTTTTGAGGGTGCTGGAACTGATGATACCGTTGTTTTTGGAAATCTCGAATTGAACATGCAGGATTTCATGTCGGATCGTGAAAGGAATCCTAATCTTGGATTTTTCCAACCCGAAGTTCCAGAAGAATTGCCTAGTGGATATTGGACATTCCGGCCACTTGGAGATGCCGCAAAAACCCGACAAAAATTCGATACGAAAAATGCTTTCCTTGTAGTAGATTCATTGGGTAGCGTTATTACAGGTTCTTTCTACGACGATGACGATGGCGCAGATGTTTTGCGAGCATTGAGAGCATCATACGATATAGCAAAGCAAACTTCTAGAAATGAAGTTTATTCTTCAACTGGATATGAGGAATATACTGCACAATTAGCGCCTGGAGTTGCAGTCATTGATGCGAAAATAACTGTTGATAATGATGGCAATTGGGCTGGATATGATATTGATAGGAGAGATGATGCGTATTCACTTGAGGCAGGGAATTACAGATATTTCCTAGACGGCAAAGAATTCAATCCAGCCGAAGGAGATTACATCAACCCTAACACATTGAGGAATTGGATTTTACCACAAAGAATAGGTGTTGAGCAACCGAATAGAAAAACTGCCGAATTCCTTAATGTTGATTTCGAAGCGGCTGATACTCAAGCACGAATGGTTTTGGCTGAAATTCAGAGAAATAAAGGTGCTTCTGCAGAGCAAGTTCTCGATGTTATACAAAATAACACCTACAAAGTGAAAAACTCCTTTGGAGAACCAGTTTCAACAGTAGTTCCAGATTATAGGACTGCATTAAAAGTCATTGAGGAACAGAAAAATAATTTTGAAAACGTAAATGGTTATCAGATATTTTCCATTCCATTAGAGAATGGGCGTTCCATGACAGGCAAAGAGGAATTGGTAGCTAATATCAGACAAGTTGGCGACGAAGTATTATTCAGTTTTACAGGAGTTCGATAAAATGGACAACATAATTTACTCATCTGTAATTCCTTCAATCCTTTTTGCTTTGTTCATATTTTTACCTACTAGGGGTTGGATAAAGAGAGGATTTGAAGATGTAGGCGCTTACTTGGCTTTCTTTGCCATTTCAGTAATATTTTTTTCAAGCCTATATCATACTGTTCTGACAGATATTGAAGAAGGGTATTATGGAGAAAACACTGTTGAAAATTTTGTTTATGACGATGATGGAACAAAAAAAGCATTTCAAAATTTCTTTGACGTGCTAATTCACGGACAAGACGCAGAATGTATTGTTGGGAATCAAGTAGATCCGTCGGATAGAAATTTAGATGCCGAACTGATTTGTGGCGACGATCTATCAGATTCTATTTATGTTGATACCTATGAATTTGTAGTGGCTCTAACGGTATTAAGCATGGGATTGATTGCTTTCTTTGGGTTGAGAGCAACTAATACTGGAAGTAATAATCAAATGATTGAATTACTTGTTTTGGTTTGGACTATTGGTGCTTTTATCATATATGCAAGCGGCTTTTTATCTCATTCTGGATATGCTGTTTTCGAAGCGTTTGCTTTGATACCTCTAGTTCCTGTTCTCCTACAATTATTCTTTTACAATTCTTATCCCGATGCTGTAAGTCAAAAGGGTTAGTCGGTGTTAATTATGGTAAAGATGATTCGAGATTTTGGAGGTAGGAAGCATTTTCTTTCCGATCACGGATTAAACAAAGTAGATGCTAAGAGGATTGCAGATAGGCATAGAAGGCTTGGTATGTATGCAAGGGTAGTTCCTCATGCAAACGGCAAATACGCAGTTTATAGGAACTGCACTTTGAAATCCAATCCAAAATACAGAGGCGGTAATAAGAAAGTAATTCATGTCAATCAAGCTATGATTGCACACAACAGGAAAAACCCATCAAAGCCCAAGCCACCAATAACAATTCAGACTTCAGAGGGTTCAATACGTGCTACTAGAATGAATATTGAAGGAGATTCGGAACTTGTATATGACCCTCAAAATCAACTTTCATGTGGTGCTAGACTTTGGATTGAAACAAAAGCGCCAGTCAAATTAGATGATTGCGCTAGATTAAGGTGATTTCAATGGATAAGAGAATAGATGATATTGTAAAAGGAAAATTACCTGCAGACCAACTGCCTTTTGTATTGAACGATATGCTAGTGAATGGCAATAAATACCAAAGAAAGGTCGCAGAGGGGGCGGCTGTTATGATGCGAAGGAACGTGGATAACGTAAAAATAGCCACTATGATTCAACAAGACAAAATCAAATCACCAAGATTGTATAACAGGAAAATCAGAGTAAAAAATTCGACAAACAAACAACAACAGAACATTAACAAAATCATCAATACGTATTTTACAAAGGCTGAACGTGATGAATTCGCTGAAAAGGGAGTAAAGTTGAGGGTTGAAGAATTGCCAGAGGATATTGCAGGGCAAAATCGAGGCAGAGATGTTATCATAGATCCAGACGTTGCAGACAGGAATGACGGAATAACAGAAGATGTGGTAGTCCATGAGATGATTCATGCTCAAAATAGAATTAGAGAAGAAAAAAACCCTAATGTGTATCTTCGCCAAGAGTCAATTATTGACACACCAGAGAATATCAAGAATGATACTGAAATTGAAGAAGCCATAACGGAAGCTATGACAACTGCAAGATTGCAGAAATTCGATGAAACTTCTGGAACTGACATACCCATAGAAAAAAACTCATTGGATAGAAGATACAATAGAGTATTTCCCGATTTAGCAAGCGTGATTATTGCTTTCGACCAATACCTAGATGATAACGTAATACGAACTAAAGACGGCAAATTAACAACACAAGAAACGCAATTCAAGGCAAAGTTTGATACCGAATCTGACATATTCGAATGGGCTAAAAGGGAAGGATATTTTGACGATTTCATTCAATCAATCAAAGATAAATCGCTTGATGATATAAGAAAAGAAGTAGATGAAATGCCTTATGGGTTCTTAACCAAATCTAAACTTAAAATCTTAGACGACAAAAATTGGATTCAATTCAATCCATCAGACGATCCATTATTTGTTGGCGATGATTTTGTTGGAGGCTCTTATGCCTTGAATACCAATACTCCAGCAGATGAACTTGATAATTTCGAACCTGCACTTGCTAATGCTAACAATGCGGCAAAAGATATGTGGGATTTTATTGATTTTGGACTACCAATTGAGGAATACGAAGATAGACCAGAATGGATTGAAGAAGAATACATCAAGCATATTCCAACAGGCATAGTTATTTCTAGAGTAGATGCAACAAAAAGCAATTCAGAATTGAAAGATTTTGTTAGAGAGCAAATGGAATATGTGTTGCGAGAACATGACCTTGATGATAGAGAAATGCTTGATTTCTATTTTAATAATGGAAATTACATATCCACAGGAGGCTACGGTGAAGAAAAAGAATTGAACATTGTTAAAGGTAATAATCCATATCGTTTGACTGACGAAGAAATGAAAGAATGGAAAAATCTAGCCTTGTATAAAGGAGATAATTTTGCCGCACCAGAGAATTACGAATTTGTAGAAAGGTTGTTATCTGGAGATGGAATTCCAGAAACCCTTGATGAAATGACCGATGATGAAGTAATCGTTGCTAATGAGGCACTTCGAGATGTTTTAGCCAAAAGAAATGACCGTTGGTATGATATTCGCTTGCGCCAATCAAGAGGAATGAACGGAGATTTGACTTTACAGCAATTGAAGGACACATTGAATCCTGGCGGTGCTACAAAAGGATTTGAGTTCGAAGGCTCATTTATTACAAATCCAATGCTTGATGAATCTGGTATTGAAGTTGTAGATCCATTCGAGTATTATGGAAAGGCATACGAAGATTACATCGCCAAATATCCTCAACAGGGAATACCCTTTGATGATGAAGTAGATGATGCTTTGAGAACTCCAGAGGGGTATGAAGAACTACCAAATACTCTTTACATGGTTTCTGCAGAGATGCAGTTGATACCATACGAAATACAAGAATGGATTGAAAAGTATCGTGAACGTGAAGAAAGAAATGCTCATACTGAAAACTACTTGGAATTAGCTTTGTTATTTGGAACTAAAGATGAAATCGAGAAAGTCAAAGAAATTAAAGAAAATAGGGATAAGCGAGGCTACATATTACCCGAAGAAAGCCAATATTTGTCAAAAGAAATTTTGCCATATTTTGAGAATGTCCGTAATTGGAACTTCAATAATCAAGTAAAGCGTTCAATGGGTATGAATTCATATCCAGACCCGATGGAAAAAAAGGCATTTCACATTGTATCAAGCGAGGAAGAAGCATTAGCACTTGCAGAGGGTCTTGCTAACGAATTGAAGTCAATTACTGCTGATGCTGGAGTTGATGCTACTAGAGCAAGTTTGAACAGTTGGGCTATTGACGTTGATGAAATGGATAAATCTAAATTCAAAGAAATCATTTGGGATAAGTGGCCTATCTATTATGAAAGCGATGGTGAAACGTTTGTTAGACAAAGTTATGATGGAATCAATAACAGAATCAATTACGGTAATGCAAAAAAATTGTTGGCTAAGACAAATAATGGACAAATAAGCCCAACTCATTCAATAACAATTCAATCATTTGACCCAATACATGACTCATTAGATCGCTTCGATATAGCAAGAACCGTATATCGCAAGAAAAATGCCTCTGGACATTCATTGGAAAGACGTATTGACAAGAAAAAATACAATCTAGCCAATAGGCAACCACTTTCAAGAGGGCAAGCAAATACGATTGCTAGAATGGTGCGTCAATTACCAACAAAGACGAATGCCAGACTAATTCGAGTCAAAGACGGATATAATATTTACATCAGAAGGAGAGGGTGATTATTGGGAAAAAGGAAGAATATTCGACTTTTTTCAAAAAGACCCTATTTGCGTAGTCGGGTTGAGGCAACAAGCAGAAATATCAATCTTTTACGGCGACATGGTATAAACTCTCGATTAGTTCAATATTCTAACGGCGACAAATCCGTTTTCATTTCACCTAGAAAATACAACAAAAAAGAAAAGAAAATCAATATGGCTAACATACCACCACCATCATTTGCTTCAGATTACATGGCAACACGAATCACTAAACCAGTAAATACAAATGAAGAAAACAGGCTAAGACAAAAATTGATTCAATATTCTGATTTGAAGACAAACGCATACAAACAAGCTAAAGAATTGCGTTGGGTTGTAATAAGAAAGAATACTGGCTACAAAGATGTATTAGCTATCGGTTTGATGCCTTATGGAGTTGCGAAAGCACATCTGAATAGTCTTGGATTTGACACAGATGATT
>CETN01004252.1_pt1 | contig 11726 bp, 15 predicted proteins | sample 531301 | NCBI WGS metagenome assembly CETN01 (sample SAMEA2622656, study PRJEB7988) | marine metagenome | isolation source: saline water (ENVO:00002010), including
ATTGCTAAACTAAAACAATTGATGAATGAAGGTATACAAGTTACTGGGGAAGTAGAAACTCTCAGAGAAGGACTCAGAGATACAGTAAAAGCTATTGCTGAAGAAATGGACATGAAGCCAGCAGTATTAAACAAAGCAATTAGAATTGCATATAAAAATGAATTTGCACAAGTACAAGATAGCTTTAGTGCAGTTGAAGAAGTATTACAAGCGGTAGGTAGAGATAATTAATGCTAGACTTAGTAGTCACTGAAGTACAACACTACACTGATAAACTTTTTAGAATACGAACACAAAGACCCAGCAGTTATAGATTTACTGCTGGAGAATTTGTTATGATTAAGCTAGAAGGTACTCCTGAAAGAGCTTATAGTCTAACAAGTGGGCCTTATGATGATTACTTAGAATTTTACAGTATTAAAGTACAAGATGGTCCACTTACTAGTAAATTACAGCATTTAAAAGAAGGTGACACACTAAAAGTAGGAGTAAAACCTACTGGCACATTGATATTAGCCAACTTAGAACTGGGAGGCGACTTGTGGCTATTAGCAAGTGGAACAGGTATAGCACCTTTTATAAGTTTACTACGGGATCCTCAAACTTTCGAACTTTTCAATGACATACATGTTACATGGACAGTTAGACAGGCAGTTGAGCTAGATGCTTATAAAGACTTTCTGTACAGTTTACCTATTGAATTTTTTCCAACAGTAACTCAAGAACATTTTCACAATCAAGGTAGAATACAAAAGTTTTTGGATCATGGTATACTTAGTGTTGACAATCCAGATAAACAACGTATAATGATATGTGGTAGTATGTCATTTAACAACGATCTTAAAGAACGTTTTAACAAACTAGGTTTCAGTGAAGGTAATAAAAAGACTCAAGGAACCTTTGTACAAGAGAAAGCATTTGTTGGCTAATGTATGTTGATGCATTAATAGATAGAGATAAAGATATTATACATGTTGTTGAACGTGTAAATGGCAAACGTGAATTTAAAGAATATCCTGCACGTTATCTGTTTTACTACAAAGATAGTAAAGGCAAATATGAAAGTATATTTGGTGATAAACTAGAACGTGTTGTTACCACAAGTGGCAAACAATTTAAAAAAGAACGCAAACTTTATAGTAATCAAAAGCTATTTGAAAGTGATGTAAATCCTGTATTTAGATGTTTAGCTGACAACTATTTAGGTGTAGAAACTCCTAAACTACAACAAGCATTTTTTGATATTGAAGTTGACTTTGATCCTGATAAAGGTTTTGCTGAACCCAGTGATCCATTCAATCCTGTTACTGCTATCAGTATACATCTAGATTGGATTGGTAAAACTATATGTTTAGTGAACAAACCAAAAACCCTAACAAAAGCAGATGCACAACAGATTGTGGATAGATTTGAAGATACAATACTATTAGATACTGAAGATGAATTGTTAGATACATTTTTACAGTTAGTTGAAGATGCTGATGTAATGAGTGGATGGAACAGCGAAGGCTTTGATATTCCATATATGGTCAATCGTATAGCAAGAGTTCTTGGTAAAGAACACACAAGACGTTTTTGTTTGTGGGGAAAGTATCCAAACAAAAGAGAATTTGAACGTTATGGAAGAGCACAAGAAACTTATGACACAGTAGGTAGACTGCATTTGGATTACATGGAACTGTATCGAAAATACACATATCACGAAATGCACAGTTACAGTTTAGACGCTATTGGTGAATATGAACTTGGCGAACGTAAAACAGAATATCAAGGAACATTGGATCAACTGTACAATAACGATTTCGAAACATTTATTAGATATTCAAGACAAGATGTTGATTTACTTGTACGTATGGACAAGAAGCTACAGTTTATTGACTTGGCAAATGTTATTGCACATGACAACACAGTTCTTGTGCAAACGACAATGGGTGCAGTAGCAGTTACAGATCAAGCTATACTAAATGAAGCACATGGGCGTGGACTAATTGTTCCGGACAAAGTGCATGACAAAACACAAAAACACTATCCGCAAACTTGTACAGCGGCTGGTGCTTACGTGGCAACTCCAAAGAAAGGCTTTCATCAATGGATTGGTAGTATGGACTTGAATAGTCTGTATCCAAGTATTTTGCGAAGTTTAAATATGAGTACAGAAACTATTGTTGGTCAAATAAGACATACACTAACTGTTCCAATGTTAAATGAACACAAATGGATTGTTGCAAGTGCATGGGAAGGAAAGTTTGCATGTCGAGAATATGAACTTGTAATAGAAAAGAATGATGAAACATTACTGTATATTGACTTTGAAAATGGTGAAGAACTGCAAGGTACAGGCAAAGAATTGTATCAAATAATCTTTGAAAGTGGACAGCCTTGGGTACTTAGTAGTAATGGCACAATACTTGATCAAAGCAAAAAAGGTATTATTCCTGGCTTGTTAGAACGTTGGTATGCAGAACGTAAAGTTATGCAAAAAAGTATGCGTGAAGCTAGAGAAGGCGGTGATGTTGAAAAGACTGCTTATTGGGATAAACGTCAGCTGGTTAAAAAAATTAACCTAAATAGTTTGTATGGTGCGTTGTTGAATCCAGGCAGTAGATTCAATGATCCACGCATGGGACAATCTACAACACTCACAGGCAGAACTATCGCAAGACACATGGGAGCAAAAGTCAATGAACTATTTACTGGAAAATATGACCATGTGGGGGAGAGCATCATTTATGGAGATACTGATAGTGTGTATTTTAGTGCTTACCCTGTATTCAAAGATCAGATAGAAAGTGGCGAGTTCGCATGGGACAAAGACAAAGTTACAGAATTATATGAAACTGTATGCGAACAAGCTAATGAAACATTTCCAGACTATATGGCAACTGCACACAATGTTCAAAACAAACAACAAGGAAAAATAATTGCGGCGGCTAGAGAAGTTAGTGCAACTGCTGGTATATACATTACAAAGAAACGTTATGCTATATTAGTTTATGACAATGAAGGTCATAGAGAAGATACAGATGATAAACCAGGCAAAATAAAAGCAATGGGTTTGGATCTCAAAAGATCCGACACACCAGCATTTATGCAAAACTTTCTAAATGAACTATTACTTAAAACACTTACAGGCACAAGTGAAGATGAAATAATTGAACGTATTATTGAATTCCGCAGTGAGTTTAGAAATATGCCAGCATGGTTAAAAGGTACGCCAAAACGTGTAAACAAACTTACACACTATTATAACAGTGAATATATGATAGATCCAAAAACAGGTGACGAAATATACAAAGGCAAAGCAAATATGCCAGGACATGTTAGAGCGGCTATAAACTACAATAGATTGCGTAGAATGAACAGTGACAAGTACAGCATGGAAATTATGGATGGTATGAAAACTATTGTTTGCAAGCTAAAAGCAAATCCAATGGGCTTTACTAGTATTGGCTATCCTACAGATGAAACAAGACTTCCAGAATGGTACAAAGAACTGCCGTTTAATAGCGAAGAAATGGAACAAGGCATCATTACAAAGAAGATAGAAAACTTACTAGGTGTAATGAACTGGGATCTCGCAAAAGCAGAAGATAAAACTACATTTGACAGTTTATTTGACTGGAACTGACATAAATAAAGTACGCACTTAATTAATGCGTTTGGCTTTATTAGGACCTTATAGGCATGACAGAACTAGAACAGATTGAACAGTTAACATCACGATTTTGCAGAAAAATACCAACAACAAAAGAATACACAGATAGGCTAGCAGAAGAAGTAGAACTAATACTTGACCATAGATTTGTAAAACACTTTGTAAGAGTACATCAAATATTAGAGCTAGCAAAAGATGTTCCACATATAACCAGAGGATCAGCAGGATGCAGTCTTGTGTGTTTTCTTATGGGCATAGGTGATGTAGATCCAATTGAACAACAAATACCTTTAGCACGTTTTATCAACCCAAAACGTGATGACTTACCAGACATTGACTTGGATTTTCCACATTGGGCTCAACCAATAGTAATGCAACGTATATACGACAATTGGCCCAGACAAAGTGCAAGAGTATCAAACTTTGTAACCTACAAACCAAAAAGTGCTATACGTGAAGCATGTAAGCGTCTTGGCGTACCTCACAACAAGTTGGGCAGAAACTTTCGACTTACAGATGTAGTACCAGGACAAGAAGGTGAAGCAGAACGCATAGCAAGAAAGCTGGAGGGCAAGAAAAATTATATCAGTAAACACTGTGGTGGTGTACTTATATTTGATAGAAAGGTACCCAAAAGTCTTATCAATGGTGAGAATCAAATACTGTTAGACAAGTATGAAATAGAAGACCTTGAACACTTTAAAATTGATATACTCGCAAACAGAGGACTTAGCCAACTGTGGGAAATAGATAACAAAGAACCTATGGACTATCCACAGTATGATGAAAAAACTGCACAACTGTTGCAACGTGGTGATGTATTAGGTGTTACACAAGCAGAGTCGCCAGCAATGCGTAGACTGTTTAGGGCTTTACACATAACCAACAGAGATGATTGTACATTCGCAACTGCACTAGTACGTCCTGTGGCTATGCAAGGCAGACGCAAAGCCAGTTTCTTCAATGACTGGAGCAAAGACAAGTTTAACGAAACAACTGTGTATGAAGATGATGCTATCAAACGTATTAGTAAAATACTAGGTTGCAACTACTATGAAGCTGACATGTGGCGTAGAGCATTTGCAAAACGCAATGAAGAAAAAGTAATGCAGTTTTATGAATTAATTGGTAGCCATACAAAACGTGACGAGATTATGGAAGACCTAAGACAGCTAAGTGGCTTTGGTATATGTAGGGCTCATGCTATAAACTTGGGTAGGCTTATATGGAGTTTAGCATATGAGAAAGCACATAATCCACAAAAGTTTTGGGAGGCGGCACTTAAACACTGTCAAGGTTCATATAGACGTTGGGTGTACAAAAGGGAAGCATTGCTAAACAATGCATTGGGCAATGTATGTGATTTTTATGATCCTATAGATGAATACAAACGCAAAGGTTACTGGACAAGCAGTCAGTTTTTGCCCAATACATTTTTAAAACGTAGAGCAGGAAAAGCGGCATTTTGCGGGCTTGTTGCCAACAGTAGAGTATTTAAAAGTGAACGTGGCAAATATGTAACATTTGTAACACTAGGTGTAGGCAATGGTGAATACATAGATGTTACACTACATGATCCTATTAGCACTAGAAAGTATCCGATATTGTTGGGTCATGGTTTTTTAAAAATGAACAATAGAACACAGTATATTGATGCCAAGCAATGCAGAGGATTAACTGTTGACAAACTAGAAAAACTAAGTTAAATTAAACTATGAGAAAACCTAATTTTGCACACATATATGAACATTCTGAGCCTGGTAAAGAAGTAACAATAGTAGGCAATAGAAATGCACTACAAGATTTTGCAAAAGCATTATTACATGCAAGTGATGTTGGTTTTGGCAGTGTGAAAATGTACACTGGAGACGGACATGAATATAAAATAATTGTTTGTAAAGAAGGTGAGGAAGAAATTTGGGAAAATTTACAAGTACCTTATACTGATGTCATGTTTAAAGAAGACCGAAATACATATGTGGACAAGAACAATCTTGAATACTTAGAATACTACAATAAAGCAAAACAACTGAAAGAATAGTAATGGATGATGAACAACTTGAAAATGCTACTATAAGGCAACAAAATCTTGTAATTGAATTAATTGAAGAAGGATTATCTCCGTTGGCTGTAGCTTCTATAGTACAAGCTAGTGCAACTAAAATGTATAGAGCTATACTTGATGATAAAGAATTTGAAGACTTAATGATTACAGTGATGAATACAGGTAATAAAAATGCAAACACTTTTCACTAATGCCTAGTTTAGATTTACATAGAATGCATGTACATGAAGCATGGAAAGCAGTTGACAAGTTTGTAGAACAGTGTTACTATAGTAATCATAAAAGGTGCGAAATTATTTGCGGGCAAGGTTTAATTAAACAAGAGATTGAAGCTTGGCTCCACCTAAATACATATGTGAGGGAGTATAGATTAAACACCCGCACACAAGGCAGTTATAACATACTACTGAAAAAGGATCGAAAATGAGAGATTATCTTAAAGATATTGTACAACATACACACGGACTTGGATTTATCGAAGCCGCAAAAATTGTAAATGAAGAAGGTGCTACACAACTAGAAGCTATGGATGATGACAGAACTGTTATCGTACAAGCAACATTTAAAGAACAAGTGCCTGGATTAACTGGCACGTTTGGATTGCCCAATCTTAGCAAGTTGAATATCTTGCTTAACATTGATGAATACAAAGAAAATGCAAACATCACTGTAAATGAACAGGAACGCAACGGTGAAACTGTTCCGTTTGGTTTGCATTTTGAAAATGCAAGTGGCGACTTTAAAAATGACTACAGATTTATGAGCAAAGAAGTAGTTGAAGAAAAACTAAAAAGTGTTAAATTTAAAGGCGTAAATTGGGATATTGAAATGGAACCCAATAGTGCAAGTATTGCAAGATTTAAAATGCAAAGTCAAGCAAATGGTGAAGAAACTGTATTTGTTGCGAAAACTGAAGGCACTGATTTAAAGTTTTTCTTTGGTGATGCAAGTACACATGCTGGTAACTTTGTGTTTCAAGCAAATGTACAAGGTGCATTAAATACAGGCTGGAGTTGGCCCGTAGCACAAGTACAAAGTATTTTAAATTTGCCAGGTGATATTACTATGAAGTTTAGTGATGCAGGAGCGGCAATGATTACAGTAGATAGTGGTATGGCAACTTATGACTATATACTTCCAGCACAGAGCAAGTAAATGGGTAAACATATAAAAACACAACTAGACTATGATATAATAAATGATCTTGCAGAAGAACTAAGCAAGATAGATCCTGAAAATAAAGTACTTGCAAGATATCTACAGATGAAAAATTTTGAAGGTGCAGAACTAAGAAAACTTGTGAATGGATTTCCTTGGGCAGATAAGATACCAGCAGTAAACGGAAAGTAGTATGATAGATTATACGACAGAAACAGACTTAACTGCAAGGCAAAGTGACTATGCAGTATTCTTGCCAGCATTGAGTACTTTCTATGCTCTGTTTGTGGGTAGGCAAAGACGAGGCTTAGAACCTTACGATGAAGAAAAGAAGGGGAGTGGCACTCCATACATTCCTCTTAATCGAATTCCCTCGCACCTTACACATGGCGTAGAAAGTATCAACTGGCTTGCAAAAGAAGGTATGTGGCGTTACAAATGGAGTTTACACAGTGCAGGTCATGCTAGTTTAGATCTTGCAAAAGATATGTATAGAGAAAGTCAATACAGAGAACGTGATAGACAATACAGTTGGTTATTAGGTGATAGTGGTGGTTTTCAGATTGGTAAAGGAAAATGGGAAGGCGACTGGAGAGCGAACAGTGGTTGTAACTTAGCGGCAAAAAAACGTGATGGCGTTCTCAAATGGATGGACGCATTTATGGATTATGGAATGATTTTAGATATTCCGGCTTGGGTAAGTAGAAGTCCTGAAGGTGCAAAAGCTAGCAATATTAGCAGTTATCAAGAAGCAGTAGATGGTACTGCACAGAACAACGAATACTTTGTAAGAAATCGTAATGGTAACTGTAAGTTTTTGAATGTATTACAAGGAGAGAACTTTTCCCAAGCGGATGATTGGTATTCACAAATGAAAAAGTTTTGTGATCCAAAACAGTATCCAGACGCTCATTTTAATGGCTGGGCTATGGGTGGTCAAAACATGTGCGATATAGAACTAGCACTCAAAAGACTAGTTGAGCTTCGACATGATGGTTTACTTGAAGAAGGGTTGCATGATGTTATGCACTTCCTTGGTACTAGTAAATTAGAATGGGCTCTGGTGCTGACTGCGGTACAACGTGCAGTAAGAAAATATCATAATCCTAAATTTACAGTAACATTTGATTGTGCAAGTCCTTTCTTGTGTACAGCCAATGGACAGTTTTACACAAATTGGAGATTGGATCAAGGTGGTAAATGGAGTTACTTGATGAATGTAGGTCCAGATGATAAAGCATACAAAGGTAGTAATGTTCAATTTGATGATGTTGTAAGACAAATGTATCCAGATTATATAAGTTCACCTATGAGCAAAGGTTTAAGTATTGATGATATTTGTTACTATGCTCCTGGTGATGTAAGTAGAATGGGCACCGAAACAAAAACAAGTTGGGACAGTTTTGCTTATTGCTTGTTAATGAATCACAATGTATGGCAACACATTATGAGTGTACAAGAAGCAAACAAAGCCTTTGATACAGGTGCATATCCTAGTATGATGGTTGATGATAACTTTGATAAAACAGAAGTGAAAGATGTAATTATGGAAGTGTTTGCAGAAAGTGATAAAGAAAAGAGCTTGCAAATTATTGAAAAACATCGTAAACTATGGATGATGGTTATAGGCACACGTGGTGCCGTAGGAAAGAAAACAATTAACAGTTCGGCACAATTTAATGCACTCTTCGAATAAAGCACTAATAGTTGGTACAGGATTTGGTAACCTATACAAAGATATATATGAAGGTATGGGTTGGGAAGTTACAACAGTAGACATTGCAGATCCAAATGCAGACTATAATAAGCCAGATGATGTAATTGGAGGTGGCACTGGACATGGTGGTCACTATTTTAACACTTGTCATATTACTACTCCAAACTGGACACATTTAGAACTTGCATATCTTTATGCAGGTCATTGTGATATTATGTTTGTAGAAAAGCCAGGCGTATTCAATCAACAACAATGGGTAAAATTACTTGGAGATCATAATGATACAAGGATTATGATGACCAAAAATAATCAATACAGAGATAACATTGTTGAAATGGCAAACTGTGCAAAAGGATATGCAAAAATTAATTGGATCAATGATAATAGAGTTCCTAAACCAGGCAGTTGGTTTACAAATAAAAATTTAGCATTTGGTGGTGTAAGCAGAGACTTGATGCCACATTTGTTAAGTTTATATCAAATGTTTGAGCCTAATTGGAGAAAAATACAACCTAAAAATATTATTACAACACAATCATGGAACTTAGAAGATTTAACAGCCAGTGACTATGGAGAAGTTGATCCTGATGGCGTATATGATGTAGATGATTTTTGTTACATTGAATTTGGAGATTTTGAATTACGTGCAGATTGGGCAAGTAGAGAGGGAGATGATATTGCAGTTCATACAAAAACAAAAAGTTTTGAACTGGGTTTATGTCCAGAAAGTGCTTACAAAGAAATGATAAAGACTGCATTGTTTGAACATAGAAATGATGATTATTGGAAATTACAACAGGAGATGGATATATGGATACACCAAATCTTGAGCAACCTGTAAGACAACTTGTAACTGATGGAGAAGGTAAATTTTTTGAAAAGGATTATTTGGTACCCATGTTACTGGCAGATGAGATACGTGTTGAAGCAATAATGACTGGAGTATGCAGAAGTGATATTGATATGATGAATGGTAAATTTCCATTATTGCCAGCTGAAATGCATGGACATGAAGGACTTGGTCGAGTAATTGCAGTAGGTAATGATATAGATGATTGCAAAATTGATGACTATGTTGCAACTAGAGGCGAACCTGCTTATGCTGATGTTTACAACTGTAAAAAAGGTACATACTGTGTAGTGCCAGAAGCACATCCAGATTACATTATTGAACCTGTAGCTTGTGCAGTAAACTTAGCAACCTTTTGTGAACCAGAACTAACAAATCAAGAACAAATGAATAGAACTAATATGCTTATTATTGGTGGTGGATTTCTTGCAAAAGTTTTTTATCAAACAATCGAATATATGAACTATAATTTTGCAATAGATGTATATACAAATAGTAACTTGGAATATTGGAACCAACAAGATGTTCAAGTAATACACAAACCATACACAAAATATGATGTTGTTGTTGATCTTAAAGGCACTGATCAAATTTTACAAGCACATGTAAATCCAAATGCTTTAATTATAATGGCGGCACAAAAAACGACACCAACAATGTTTGACTTTGCTGACTGGTTGTGGAACAATGTAACGATAAAAATGCCAAGCCCAAGAGCAGAAACATTTCATGACGCTATGAAACTTGCAGTAAGATTAGTAGCACAAGGAAGAATAGAGCTTGACAATACATGGACTAAAGGTTATAATAGAAGTAATCAATGGCAACAGGCTTTTACTGATGCTTATCACCGACCTAAAAATTATCAGCGAGGATATATTGAATGGGACTAGATACACACGAACGTCAAAAAACTGATTACTTTATTGGTGAAGAAGTTGAAAACACTGCTATGAAAGGTGAGAAAACACTGTTCATAGTAGGAGTAAAAGACACACATGAAATAATTAAACGTGCTTTGGCACATGGTATTAGACATTTGTACTTTGGTACAAGTCAAAGTTTTACGCCAAAAACTCCACAAGCATGGAGTGCTTGGACAAAGATGATTAAAGAATTACTTGATAAAAAGTTTTGGTGTACACTAGACTTTGATGTCAAATACACAGAACAAGTATTGCAATGTGGATTTGATGAATATGATAATTACATAAGTATGATAAGTGTAAAACTTCCATACATGAAACAATTTAATTATAATGCAACAATCAAACTAGATGACACAACATGGGGACACAGTAACTCAGGTGTATGGTGTCATTCATTACACAATCTTCAAAGCCGTGATGTTTACACAGACTGGAAAGATTACAAGGGTGATGAAAATATCGAATAAAGGAGAAATATGCGATTACCGTGGCCTATAGTATTTGGATTTAAAAAACATCAAGTTGAAAAAGTAAAACAAGAAGACGACAGTGTAGTAGACACAAAGGTAAATATTCATACGTTATACAAACACAGATGGGTTTGGTATCATCTAATCCTTTGTATACAAATGATTTTAACCAATGTATTATTAATAGCAATTTTATTTGTATTGGCATTGAAATGAACGGACAAAAAATAGTAGGATTTACCTGTAGTACCTTTGATTTGCTACATGCAGGACACATTGCTATGCTTAGAGAAGCAAAAGAACATTGTGATTACTTGTTGTGCGGATTACAAACTGATCCAACAATCGATAGACCAGATACCAAAAATAAACCTGTACAAACACTAGTTGAAAGATATAGCCAACTTACAAGTGTAAAGTATGTAGATGAAATTGTCCCTTACCAAACTGAACAAGATTTAATTGATATACTCAATATGTATCATATTAACATAAGAATTCTTGGAGAAGAATATAGGGAGAAAGATTTTACTGGCAAAGATATTTGTCGCAAACGAGGTATTGATTTGTATTTTAATTCACGAGAACACAGATTCAGTACTACAGATCTAAGGGAAAGAGTAAACAATGAGCCCTACACAAAACCGATTAAAAAAGTTACAACGTGAACATAGAACACTTGACACTGAAATAAAACGGTTATACAATACAACTTATAGTGAAAAAACACTTAAAAATTTGAAACAACGTAAACTAAAATTAAAAGATGAGATTACACGTCTAAAAGGAGATAGCAATGGTAAAAAAAATTAGAGTTGTTGATGAAGTTGCATCTGATGATTCTGTTGAAGAACAAGAATTTGATATGAATGAACTAGCTAA
>CETN01077434.1_pt1 | contig 11704 bp, 11 predicted proteins | sample 531301 | NCBI WGS metagenome assembly CETN01 (sample SAMEA2622656, study PRJEB7988) | marine metagenome | isolation source: saline water (ENVO:00002010), including
GATGTCGCTGATTTAGATTGTATATATCTTAGTTATGATGAGCCTAAAAAAGAAGAATTTTGGATAAAAATACAAAATATGATACCATGGGCAAAACGGGTCGATGGGGTAGAAGGATCAGATGCCGCACATAAGGCGGCGGCAAAAGCAAGTGATACAGAACGGTTTGTATTAATTGATGGTGATAATATGCCATATCCTGAATTTTTCGATATTACACTTGATATTAAGGACGAATACGAGGATTGCGTATTTAGATGGCGTGCCATTAATAAAGTAAATGGTCTTATGTATGGTAATGGTGGTTTAAGTTGTTGGACTAGAAACTTTGTAAACAACATGAAAACCCATGAAAACAGTGATGGTGCAGATGAAAACGAAGTTGAATTTTGTTATGATCCAAAATATCTTCCTATGAATAATGTGTATAGTACTACGCATCCAAATGGAAGTGCGTTTCATGCATGGAGGGCAGGATTTAGAGAAGGAGTAAAGATGTGTCTGCAAAAAGGCACAAAGCCTACATTAGTAGAATTTAACGAAATGGTTCACAAAAGTAATTTCGATAGATTAAGTGTCTGGCATAACATAGGTGCAGACGTAGAATATGGTAATGATTGTATAGCAGGTGCTAGATATGGTACTTATAGGACAATGCTGACAGACTGGGATTATAAAGAAGTGCAAGATTTTTATCATCTTGGAGAAATATATAGAGAATGGAAAAATATAGATCAAACAAATATTAACAAGTTACTGCAGACACGTTTAGGATTACATATTAGTGACTTTACAAGTGAACAAAGTACATTTTTTAAAAAACACTATGCTAATACTTACAAACCAGCAAAACCTATGACACTAGAAATAGAAATGTTAAGAATACAAGAAGGTTGGTAATGGACTGTGGAGCATTTGACAGTGGCTTAACCATACACCCAGATGGTAAAGTAAGTCCTTGTTGTTTATTTGATTCTAAATTATATAAAAATTTAGCAGATATAAACTTAAATGATCCATGGTTTGATTTACGAGACGGAAAAGGATGTGATGCTTGTAAACATCCAGGCCCTACATATAAAGATAGTTTTGATAATTTTAAAAGAAACAGTTATAAAATTAGACACTTAGATGTCAGAAACAATAATTTATGTAATTTAGAGTGTACAATATGTTGTAGTTATTACAGTAGTAAATGGGCACAAAGATTAGGCGAAACTAAGTTTGTTAGCACCGAATTTGAAATAGATTTAGTAGATGTAGAACATATTTACTTTGCAGGAGGAGAACCTCTTATCAATCCTACACATTGGAAAGTATTAGACAGAGTAAAAGAACCTAGTAAAGTATCTTTACAATATAATAGTAATCTTGTATCTGTTAGAAATATAGAAAAATATTGGCCCAATTTTAAAAGTGTTATGGTTAATGCTAGTATGGATGCAGTAGGACAACTAGGAGAGTATTTAAGATATGGCACAAACTTTGAAAAATGGGAAAATAATTTAAATATTGCAAGTAAATTTGCAAATATTGTAATTAATCCTACAATTAGTATCCTAAACATATTTCATTTAAGAGAATTAGAAGAATGGAGTAAGTTTCCTGTCAGATATAATATTCTTACAGACCCAAAACATTTATGCGTAAGTGTTTTACCCACCGAAATAAAAAAGACTATTAGATATATTCCTAAGAATGAACATTTGAGACAATTATTAAACTTAGATGAAAGTTGGTTGTTTCCTCATGCGATGAGTTTCATACTATTACAAGACAAAATTAAAAATACAAACATATGGGATAGTTTGCCTTTTACAGATTACGCTATACAAGAATATATGAAAGATGGCTTATGAGTGATTACTACAATGATGCACTTTTAGCCAAACAAAAATTAGCAACAGTCAGTGATAGTTTTTGTTTAGCAAAATGGAAACAAGTTAGTTTGCACCTTACAACTGGTCATACAAACAGTTGTTATCATCCTCCATTACATAAAATACCAACAGGACCACTACTACATAATCCAAGTGCTTTACACAACACTGCCCATAAGAAAAAATCACGTGCAGAAATGATACTTGGTTACAAATGCACTGATTGTAACTACTGTTGGAATATTGAAAAAGATAATAACATGAGTGATAGACACTATCGTAGTGGTGAGCCTTGGGCAATGGATAGTTTTGATGAAATTGTTAATAATCCAACTGCAGATGTTAATCCTAGTTATGTAGAAGTAAATTTTAACAATGTTTGTAATATGGCTTGTAGTTATTGTAGTCCACAATTTAGCAGTACATGGACAAAAGAAACAAACAATTTAGGTTCATGGCCCACCAGTACACCCCATAATGCACCAGAACACTTTAGAGGTGAACGTAGAGCAATACCTAATAGAGAAAGTAATCCATATAAGGAAGCATTCTGGCGTTGGTGGCCCGATTTATATAAAGATTTAAAACATTTTCGTATGACAGGCGGTGAGCCTTCTATGGATCCAAACACTTACAAGGTGTTTGACTACGTGCTTGAGAATCCTAAAACAGATCTTCATTTGAACACTACTAGTAATTTTAGTGTAGAAGAAAAGATATGGCAAAAGTACAAGTCGTATGTTCAGCGACTATGTCAAGGTCAACAAATAGAGCATTTTATGCAGTTCGTCAGTCTCGATACTTGGGGTTCTCAGGCAGAATATATCAGACATGGGTTGGATTTTGACCTTGCGATAAATAGATGTGAAGAATTTGTTAAGGATGTTCCATATAAAAGCAGTTTAACGTTCATCATCACAATGAGTAATCTTAGTATTCTATCATTACAGAAACTACTCGAACACATTATATATTTGCGTAAACGCTATACCGATACGTATCAGCGTATTTGGTTCGACACTCCTCTGTTATATACACCAGAATGGCAGAGTTTGCAAATTTTACCAAAAGAGTACAGTTTGATAATGGATGATATTGTTAATTATATGGAAAATAACTTACATGAAATGCATGGCTTTAAAGATTATGAAGTTTTAAAGATGAAAAGAGATAAAGACTGGATGTTAGCAGGAACTAATAACTTAGAACGGAAAAGAGGTGACTTCTATAGATTCTTTAATGAACATGATCGCAGACGTAACACTAATTTTCTGAAAACCTTTCCGGAAATGAAAAATTTTTGGCAACAATGTCAATATTGGGGTACAAAGTGATAGATTTATTACTGCTAAATGTACCTAGGATTAGTTTAGTATATCCTCCTGCAGGTACAAGTTTGTTAAAAGGTGTTTGTGAACAACAAGGGTTTACTTGTAATGTTAAAGACGCAAACTTTGAACTTTTAGATAGTATTAAAGATACTGATGACTTTGAGATTATTACAAATTATTTTACAATACCCAATGCTGAAATAACTCCTAAGTGTAAAAAAATTATAGATAAATGGTATAATGATTTAGTTGACTATATTGTAAATTTAAATCCTAAACATGTTGGTATAAGTGTTTTTACATTTGAATGTCAAGTTGCCACAAGAGAATTGTGTACATTATTAAGGAAAGTATATAAAGGAAAAATTATAATAGGTGGTGCTGGTTTAAGTACAACCGGTATTGCTACACAAATTAATGACTTTGGAAATAATTTATTAGATAACAAATTAGTAGATTATTATGTAAGAGGTGAAGGTGAGTATACTCTAATAGAAATACTTAAACAAAACACAGGTGATGGCATTAATAACGATAGGTATGTGCAGATAGAAGACTTAGATAGTCTTGCTTATCCTAATTATGATGATGTTATAAAATATGATTATCACTATACTATAGATAACATTCAATTACCTATAACAACTAGTCGAGGATGCGTAAGACGTTGTACTTTTTGTGATATACATGCTTTTTGGAAAAAGTACACATATAGATCAGGAGAAAATGTTGCAAAAGAAATGATATATCATTATGAGAAATATGGAGTACGTGATTTTTTCTTTACTGATAGTTTAATAAATGGCAACTTAAAAAGTTTTAGACAACTTACAGAATGTTTAATAGATTACTATAATGTAAATAATCTTCCAGATAAATTTTTTAGTTGGGGAGGACAATGGATTGTTAGAACAGAGAAACAATTAAAACCTGCTGACTATATCAAAGCATCTAAAAGCGGAATGAACGGACTAGCAATGGGTGTAGAAAGTTTAAGTGAAAAAGTACGCGGTGATATGAAAAAAGGTTTTACTAATCAAGACTTAGATTATACTCTTGAACAATTTAGACTGCATGGTATTAACTGTTATTTTTTAATGATAGTTGGATATCCAACAGAGAAAGATGAACATCATTTAGAAACTATGCAGATGTTTACAAAGTATCAAGGTTACGCAATAGACGGTACAATTTTTGGAGTGAACTTAGGAGGTACTTTAAGTATAGATGAAGGTAGTCCACTACATAAAGATAGTATACAACACGGTTTGTCGCCAACTAGTGAAAATGAAGAATTATTTGGTTTAGATTGGACAAGCAAAGATAATCCAAAACTTACTTTACTTCAGAGAATAAATCGAAGACTAGATTTACAAGAACTTTTAATGGATCTTGGATATAGAGTCTATAATGGAGATCATCAATTAAAAAGGCTTAAAGCAGGTTATGAGCGTATTAAACAAAATACCTATCACTTTAAAGATATATTACACTCATAGCGGACATCAAAACGGATGGCCTCTTTGTAGAATACTTTGGGATAATAAACAAGTAGCAAACTTTAAAGCAGATGGACAGGAGATTGAATTTACAGTGCTTCCTAAACCAAAAGGAACAAGTACTTTAATTGTAGAGCATTACGGAAAGAATGTATATAGTGAACATGAAAAATTTATAGAAGTAATTGGTATGAGAATTAACAATATTGCACTAAAAAATATTTTATGGGAGTCTACACAATATCCTATAACTGCACCTTGGGATGAACCTTGGCAAGAAGAGGGCAACTTATATCTTGGACATAATGGACATATTGTATGGAAGTTTGAAAATCCTGTACTATTAGATATACAAAAAAGATTAGGTGTAAGAACTGACATGCAAGAAGGGCAAGAAAGCACAAGAAAAGTTTTAAGTGAAATAAAAGAGTATTTTAGAAATGAACAAGATAGATAAATTTTTTACTAAAGAGGAATGTAATTGGTTTTTATGGTATCATAGTGTGCTACCAGAAACAAGAGATAACGGACAACGTCTACTAACAATGACACATTTTTCTCAACCTTTTTTTGCTAAAAAACTGAAACAACTACAGGATAAATTACCTAAAGACGAAGAAATAACTACTGTCAATATTAATTTAGATTATAGTCCAGGTGGAGTACATAGTGATGGATATATAGATGAAGATAAAAATATTGCAAATAGTTATTTGATTCCTATAAAAGTTGATAATGTAGATTCATACTATACTATTATATTTGAACAAACCAGTCCTAAAGCAGTAACATTTAACCAAGAATTAGGATTAGGAAATAAAGGTATTACAACATATGAACAAGTAAGTAGAAAAGAATACGGACTAAGTGACACTCTATTTGATAAACATATTTACGAAGAATATTTAACACATTTAGATTACAAAGGATTAAGCGGACTTACAGTAGATTATATACACAAATGGAAATTAGGGGACGCAATGATTTGGCCCAGAGAAAACTTTCATGTAAGTGCAGATTTTAAAAATAAAGATGCAAGAGCAAGTGTGCTAATTACCACGAGATATAAATGATAGAATTTGAAATAGAAAACAATAGTAGTTTTGCATATGAAGTTATGCTTTTTGCTTCTTCAGCCAAGATAAGATTTTATGGCAAAAATTATAAAACTAATCCTGAAGATTACGTAATAATAAAAAATATTATTTACAATGATCTAATTTTGCCAGAATTGTTTGAATATACTACAATGACAACAGATAGCGATAATCCTATATATCAAAAATTAACAAATGTAAATTACATTAGTTTTAATGGTATGTGGGAATTAAAGTTTACAGAAAATGATATTAAGAAAATTCTTAACAAGAAGTTGACATGACAGAAGGTAATCCAGTAAATAATTTAGAACGTATACTACAAGATACACTGCCTCCTCACGATTTTAAAAAGCAACACTTAGATAGTAAAAGTGATAGTTTCTGTGGAGCAAAATGGTATAACGCAACTGTATGGTTAGGCAGTGGCATGACTACAAGTTGCCATCATCCATTGCCACATAAGATTGATCCTATTGCAGTACAAACAAATCCAAAATTATTACATAACACACCAGAGAAAAAAGAACAACGTAGACAAATGCAATGTGGAGAAAGACCAGAAGGATGTAATTATTGTTGGAAAATTGAGGATATGGGTCCAGAGCATTTAAGTGATAGAGTTTACAAAAGTTGGATATATACAAATGAGGAATTAACAGATGCATACACAAAAAGTTATACAGAAGATTTTGACCTTAGGAGTCTTGAAATCGCCTTTGATAGAACATGTAATTTTGCTTGTAGTTATTGCAACCCTGCGTTTTCAAGCACTTGGGTAAAAGATATAAACAATAACGGCGCATATCAAGACTTAGTAAGTGATGGCAGAGGACACTTTACACATCCACATGATAGTAATCAATTGTATGGATATCAACAGTTTAACCCATACGTAGAAGCATTTTTTAAATGGTGGGAAAGTGACTTACATAAAACACTAAGACAGTTAAGAGTCACTGGTGGTGAGCCTTTAATGAGTGCAGATCTTTGGAAACTTGTAGAATGGTTTGAAAAGAATGGCGATAAAAGCCAAACTAGTCTTGCAATCAATAGTAATCTTGTTGCTAAACCTGCTCTTATACAACGTTTAATAGATGTTAAAAAACACTTACCAAGTTTAGGTGTATACAGTAGTTGTGAAGCAATAGACGGTAGTGCTGAGTATATAAGAGATGGGATGATATTTTCACAGTGGTGGGATAACATGCAATTATTACATGAGAATGATATTGATACGCATTGCATGATGACTATAAATGCACTGTGTTTAGAAACATTGCCAGACTTAGTAGATATGATAATGAATAAACGTATCGAATATGGAAACAGAAGATTTGCAATAATGAGTTTTAATATATTAAGATTTCCTAGTTTCCAAAGTGCATTGGTGTTAGATAATAAAATTAAACAACGCCATGTAGATAAATTAACAATGCTTAGAAAAAGGTGGACAAGTGAACAAGGACACATAGATAGTCCTGACATATTCCATGAATTTGAGACAGGACAACTAGATAGATTAATCGAATATCTACAAGTTGTTGATACACCTCATAGTGATTCTTTCGAAACACCTAAATTACATAATGACTTTAAAAAGTTTTATCAACAATACGATATTAGACGTAATAAAAACTTTGCAAAGACATTTCCAGAACTTGAGGAATGGTATGAAACACTATGACAGATGATTTAGACAATTATTATAAAAGTTATGATTATGGTGCAAGAACACCCGTATATATAAATGAATCAGAACTTACAGAAAAACAAAAACACCAATTGATGTATAGTGATAAATTTTGTATACTTCCGTGGATACATATGCATGCCTTTCCGGATGGGAGAGCGTACCCTTGTTGTTTAAGTGTAATGGATAAACCTATAGGAAATCTTAGACAAAATACAATGAAAGAAGTATGGAATGATAATCCATTAAAACAAATGCGTAAAAATATGTTAGAAGATAAATCTTGTAACGAATGTGTAAAATGTTATGAGCAAGAGAAAAATGGATTTTTTAGTATGCGTAATTCACAAAATAAAAACATGGGGCATCATATAGGAATAACAGAAGAAACGAAACCTGATGGACACTTTGAACGTTTTGAATTAAAGTACTATGATATACGTTTTAGTAATTTATGTAATTTAAGTTGTAGAACTTGTGGTGATATTTTTAGTAGTAATTGGGTAAAAGAAGCAAAGAAATACGGATGGCTTAAACCTGATCATCCTAATGTTAGTTACTCTGGTCGATATGAGATGGATATGTGGGAACAATTAGAGCCACATTTAGACTTTATAGAAAATGTATATTTTGCAGGTGGCGAACCTTTAATGATGAAAGAACATTATAATTTACTAAATGAACTTTTACGTAGAGGAAGAAAAGATGTTAGACTTACATACAATACAAATTTTACAGAATTAGTTTTTAAAAAACAAGATGTGTTAGAATTATGGAATCAATTTGAGTGTGTAAGTGTGGGTGCTAGTTTAGATGCAAGTTATGAACGTGGTGAACTAATGCGTAAAGGAACGAATTGGGCAAAAGTTGTAGAAAATCGTAAACGTATGTTAGAGATTTGTCCTACTGTTGATTTTTATGTTAGTGCTACATTGAGCGTAATGAATGTTTATAATATTTTAGACTTTCATAAAGAATGGACAGAACTTGGTTTGATACGTGCCCAAGACTTTAATGTAAACATTTTACAAGATCCTCAAAGATTTAGAATTGATATACTGCCCGATGATATGAAAAAAGAAGTTATCGATTTATACAACAAGCATATAGAATGGCTAGAGCCACAAGATCCACTAAGTCGTGCAACACAAGGATTTAAAAGTGCAGTAAATTATATAAAAAATACAGATAACACGCAACTTATTTCAGAGTTTGTAAAACGCACTGATGAAATGGACCGTTTTCGTAATGAAGGATTTTTTGCAGTATTTCCAGAACTAGAAAGATTACGTGGATATGTCTAACATTTGTATACTTCCTTGGATTAGTATAGAAACAACTCCACTAGGAAATGTACGCCCTTGTTGTCTATATAGAGAAGAACTACCTAATATAGATCTAAAAACACATACACTAAAAGATGCATTTGACAGTAAGTCTATGCGAGATTTACGACGACAGTTTAGAAGAGGTGAACGTCCTGATAATTGTCGTAACTGTTGGAGAGAAGAAGACGCTGGCAAAAAATCTAAACGTCAATATATGCTAGAAAAATTTAAAGATGAAGAAGTAGATTACAGTAGTAACAATGGCGTAGAACTAAAATTTTTAGATTTAAAATTAGGAAACATTTGTAATTTAAAATGTCGTATATGTGGCAGTTGGAGTAGTAGCAAATGGGCAAAAGAAGAATTAGATTATGTACCTAATAATAAAAATCATGTAGCAAGAAAGTGGTTAAAGGATGGACAGTGGCCCAGAAAAAGTCCTAGTTTTTGGGATAACTTAGATGAACTTTTACCTCAAGTTAGATATTTTGAATTTACAGGTGGTGAGCCATGGATGATACAACAACATTTCGATTTATTAAGACGAGCAGTGGATAAAGGTTATGCAAAAAATATAGATATACATTATAATACTAATACTACACAGTATCCAAAAGACCCTACTATATGGAAACATTTCAAACATGTACAAATTGCATTTAGTGTAGACAATACAGAAGAACGTTTTGAGTATGAACGTTATGGAGCAAATTGGATACAATCAAATAAAAATATCAAAAAAGTTCATAAATTGAGAGAAACAGGTTATCCTATTAGCACACAATTATGTTGTACATGGAATATACAAAATATTATGTACGTAGATGAAATACTTACTTGGGCAGATACTATGAATTTTGATAGTATACATTTTAACATAATGCATGATCCTTGGGAGATGAGTTTAAGTAGAACTCCTAAACATGCACGTAGTGAAATTGTATTATATTTACAAAAACAACAGATTATACATAACAAATATAAAGATGATATTATTAGTTTGAAAAATTTAATTATTAATTCTCAAAGGCAAGATGTAAAAGAAGGGCAAGTGGACCCTAACAAATTATATCAAAAATTACGTCAGACAGATTTGTATAGAAATCAAAACTTTGCAGTAAGTCATAAAAAAATAGCAAAAGCAATTAAATATGAACTCTAAACCTGAAAACTTGTGTATGGCTCCGTGGACACATACATACTTGTCACCTCAAACTGAACGTAGGTTATGTTGTGCAAGTAGAGAACCTGCACAGAACTTTAAACAATATATTGATACTGCAGATGGAACAAATGAGTATAAGCCAAGCACATTAGAAGAATATTGGAATGGAGAAAATATTAGGCGTATACGTATGCAAATGTTAAACAATGAAGTGCCTCCGGAATGTGTAGTATGTGATAAAAAATTACTAAATCAAGATGTTTATAGAGATTACTTTAATAATCTTTTTGCACACAAATGGGAAGATGTCGTAGTAAACACACAATATGACGGATACACTACCATGAAGCCTATAAGTTGGGACTATCGTTTTAGTAATTTATGTAATTTTAAATGTAGAATGTGTGGACCAATGTTAAGTAGTGCATGGGAAACTGAAGCACGAAAGCAAGGAAAAATAGAACCTTGGATGGAGAAGCCAGTAAAACGTAGGATAGAACAATTTCAAAAAGATACTGTCGAACAAGAATTTAGCAATGCAGTTGAAGAACATAGGATTGAAGAAGTTTATTGGGTAGGTGGCGAGCCACTCATGTATGAACAACATTGGAAATACATGCAACGTATTATTGAATTAGGAGACGGGCCTGGATTATATGCCCGTTACAATACTAATTTACATAGAGTAAATTATAAAGGAATAAACTTATATCAAGACATTTTAGATAACGTTAGAGATTGGCAAATATGTGCAAGTTTAGATGGAACAGGAAAAGTTGGAGAATATATTAGAACAGGTCTAAATTACGAACAATGGAAAACAAACTTTGCACAAGGATTAGCACACGCAAGAAATAGACGTATGATGCGTATTGATTTCACACTTACTCTACCTGGACTTTTTGAAATAGTAAATATATGTAGATTAGCACGTGAACTTAATGTAGATGTACTAGCCAAAGTTGTATTTGCATTTACTCCTGATATAGCAATGAGTCCATTATTTTTACCAAGAAATATTCTTGATTACTATGTAAAAGAATTACTATTGACAAGCGAAGTAGATAATAGTACAATTAGAAGTATGCTCGAAGGTTTATTAGAAAGACCAACTTTTGAAGAAGAGTTTCCAGATGAATATCAAAAAGCAAGAATAAAAGGAAAATGGCGTATACAAGCAATGGATAATTTAAGAGGTGGTGTTAAGTTTGTTGATACACTCAAAGATTACAAAGTTAAAGAATTTTGGAATGGAATTTGTTAAATGAAAATACTAATATGTGGATTACCAGGAAGTGGTAAAAGCACACTTGCAGAACCATTTGCTAAACTAATAAATGGTGTTTGGATAAATGCTGATCAAGTAAGAGAACAGTACAATGACTGGGACTTTACGCAAGGCGGTAGAATGCGTCAAGCACAACGTATGAGATATTTAAGTGATGGTGTAGTACGTGCTGGTGGTATTGCAGTTGCAGATTTTATTTGTCCAACAGAAAATGCACGTAGAGAATTTAATGCAGATTATACGGTTTGGATGGATACAATCAAAGAAGGTAAGTATGAAGATACAAATAGAATGTTTGAAAAACCTACTGATGTTAATTATCATGTTGCTGAATGGTTCAATGACACTCATGCACAACTATTAGAAGTAGTGCAAAATTACATGGAAAGATATAAAAATGTTTGATTACAAAAAACCTACAGT
>CETN01076967.1_pt1 | contig 11682 bp, 16 predicted proteins | sample 531301 | NCBI WGS metagenome assembly CETN01 (sample SAMEA2622656, study PRJEB7988) | marine metagenome | isolation source: saline water (ENVO:00002010), including
TCTGCCCCAATGGACACGGTGACAGAGGTCGAAATGGCAACAGCAATGGCTGAAGAAGGTGGTATGGGCATCTTACACAAGAATATGGGTTATGATGAGCAGATCCGTCAGGTACATGATATCAAGAAGTGGGGTCACAAGGTGGGTGTTGCTCTTAGTCCCACCAAGTACACCGATAGGATGGTCGAAGAGCTAGTTGATGCTGGTGTAGATGTGTTTGTCCTAGACAGTGCACACGGTCACTCTAAGAACGTGATTGAAGCTACTGAGCGGTTTAAAAAGCTCACCGACACTCCCGTCATCGTAGGTAACATCGCAACCGCAGGAGCGGCTATAGAACTCTACAATGCTGGTGCTGATGCCCTGAAGGTGGGCATCGGTCCTGGCTCCATTTGTACGACGAGGATCGTAGCGGGTGTGGGTGTCCCCCAAATCACCGCTATTCAGGACGTTGCCAGTGCTAATGGGGGCAACCTCGGCATCCCCATTATTGCAGATGGTGGGATTCGGTACAGTGGAGACATCGCAAAAGCGATCATGGCAGGTGCGAACTGCGTAATGTTGGGTTCCCTTCTCGCGGGGCATGATGAGGTCCCTAACTACCAAGGTGTCATCATCGATGGCAAGCGATATGTTCCTTATCGCGGAATGGGAAGCGAAGGTGCCATGGGTGACGGTTCTGGAGACAGGTACGGTCAAGATGGTTCAGATAAATTCGTTCCTGAGGGAATCGAAGGATGTGTTCCTTATAAAGGGGCGGTGGCAGACACCCTGTATCAAATGGTCGGTGGTCTAAAGTCAGCCATGGGTTATGTCGGTGCTGCATCTATTCAAGACATGATCAAGCAGGGCGAAAGTTACTTCCATATGGAAGGATTCGTAGCGGTAAGTCCTAACTCCCTACGAGAGAACCACCCACACGATGTCACCATGACAAAGGAGGCTCCGAACTATGCAACAGCAAGCACTTCATGATTTCATCAGGACAGTACCAAAGGCAGAACTGCACCTCCACATCGAGGGTACACTTGAGCCTGAGTTGATGTTCCAACTGGCAGAACGGAATGGTATCGAATTGCCTTTTTCCTCCGTGGATGAGGTCCGTGCAGCCTACGAATTCAACAATCTGCAATCTTTCTTGGACATCTACTATCAAGGTGCTAACGTGCTGGTCACGGAGCAGGATTTCTACGATCTCACATGGGCATACTTCTTAAAGTGCAAAGAGGATAATATCGTCCATGCTGAAATCTTTTTCGATCCACAAACCCACACCGATCGCGGTATCCCCTTCGACACCGTGATTAATGGCATCTTTTCAGCCACGGAGGATGCGTGGGCAAAGCTTGGGATCTCTTCTAAGATCATTATGTGCTTCCTCAGACACCTTCCCGATAAACGTGCAATGATCACACTAGCCGAATCGCTCTCGCACAAAGATAAGATCATCGGAGTAGGCTTAGACTCATCAGAGGTAGGCAACCCACCTGCCAAGTTCCAACGGGTATTCTCAAAAGCCGCGGAAGAGGGTTTCGAGTTAGTAGCACACGCGGGAGAAGAGGGACCACCCAGCTACATCGAAGCAGCATTAGACATACTCAATGTATCACGCATAGATCATGGAGTACGTTGCTTGGAAGACGAACAGGTTGTCCACAGGCTGGTTGATGAAACAATCCCACTTACCGTATGCCCCCTGTCAAATGTGAAATTACGTGTATTTGATAAGCTCGAAGATCACAACTTACGTACAATGCTTGATAAAGGTATATTCGTCACAGTCAATTCAGATGACCCAGCCTACTTCGGTGGATACCTAAACGAGAATTATATCCAATGTCAGGAAGCACTTAATCTTACAAAAGAGGACATAATGCAACTGGTGGCAAATTCATTCTACGCATCATTTCTAAGCACGCAAGAAAAGTGCAGGTGGATTGATAAGATCGGTGCTCATTACACATCTCTGAAAATGGTCTAAAATATATTCAGCAGCCATATATGTGCACTCCCAATATTGGGAACCGTAGCCGTCCCAGTGATATAGATAGCCGCACATTTGCAACGCAGAGGGTATGCTAATAGCTCGGCATATCGTGTAACAAATCAAACAAATTCAAATACGTGCAAACGCCCCACGCCTCAAAGCCGCTGTGTGGGCGTTTGTTGTATCATGAGCTAGAACAAATCAAATCGAATCGAAGTGCCCATGGATTTACCAGGTGAACTGTTTGTGCATGTGTGCAAATCTGTGCACATTAGCTCTTGTGTAATTAAGAGCACAACGCCGCATGCACGGCTGTTAGCATTATTCGAATTAATTGAATCGATGCAACATGGCTGCGGGCGCATAACCTTTATAATAATTACAATAATAAAAACAAAAAAAATAGAGACTGGTGTATCCATGTGTATCTGCAGTATGGATGTATATCTGGTGTATTTGAATGCAATGCACGCCTACGAAATATATGGGGGGATATTCGCGGAGCGAGATATATACCCCTAGGGAACCCCCCCAACTAAACCACCCGATTCTCTGTGAGGCTCTGATTCCTTATAAATACATGCAGAAAACAATATATACCCCCCTCGGCGGGGAAAAATATATACCCCCAAGGGACCCACGGTTTTTCCTAAAAGGATACTTGAAAAATGACAATCCAGAATCGAATCTATCAGCAGATGATCAAAGATAGTATGACCCTAAATGAGTCTCCAATGGGCATGGGTGCAGCACCAAAGGCTAACATGACACCAAATAGAGGGCCATTCCCGCCTGGACCCCCAATCCGATCAGGGCAGCAGGCTACTGGCCAAGGACCTAGCAAGGCAGTTCCAGGCCCAGGTGGTGTTCAACTAACTCCCCTAGGTGATAACGTCTGGCAAGGGGATGATGGGCATAAGTATGAGTGGCACGCCCCTGGCACTTATAAGGGCGGACTAGATGGAAAATTCTTAAGAATTTAAAAGGATACCCAGCCCTGATATTTTTCCGAAAACGATTCGACCTTTAGAGGAATTACAAGAATGACAATTCAAAACAGAATTTACCAACAGATGGTTAAAGACAGCATGCTTAATGAGGCAGATGTCGGTGATGATCCACCAGCTGGAGGCGGTGATGGTGGTGGGCTGTTAGATTTCTTAAAAAAGAAATTAACTCCTGAAGATCCAATTCAAACACTTTTTAATCTAATCCAGCAGCTGTTGCAGCAATACAATGATGGAACTATTACGTATGAAGAGTTGATGGAACAAATAATGGCGGCGATCAATCTCGGTGGTGGACTTCCCGAGGGTGTTACACAGAATCAAATTGACTGGTTGATATGGGCATTCAATAATGGTCTAATATCAGCAGAAGATCTTCTAGCCCTACTCCGTCAAGAAAAAGATATATGGGACATCATCTTCCCATCGACTCCTGGCGGACCCACACTTATTCCACACCCCACCTCACATCCTGGTGATAAGGATAAAGGTAAACCTCCAATCCGACCAGATTACGGGCCTGGAAGTGTACCATTTGGTACACCAAATCCACCAATGAAATAAAAGGACTCAAGCATGAACATACAAAGAATGCAATATTTTAACCAGATCAGGGGTCTGCTTAATGAGGCAGATGTTCCAGACGATCCACCAGATGATGATGGTGGGAATGATGATGGAGGAGGCGGGAATTGGTGGGATCAATTTAAACCCGATATGGAACAATTCGGTATTGATTACCTGCTCGCGTTAATCCGAACGCTGCAGAAGCAGTATCAAAATGGTGAAATCACACTTGAGGAGTTGCTCCAGCAGATCGCCGACGCCACCAGAGGCAGGCTCCCTGAGGGTATTGAACAGTGGATGATTGATGCTGCGGTGAGGTTGATGCTTGATGGTATAATAACGCAAGAGCAATTGGATGACCTCATGAATCAGGAAATAACTGTATGGGAGCTTATAAATGACCTTCCAGCGCACGTGCTATTACAAATTCCACTATACGATTTTTTCTGGTTTGAAATAGTCCCAATGTTCCTTCCTCCTGGAACCGATGGACCAGCAGGTAAACCCAATATTCCGATGGACACTGACCCAGGCGGTCTCCGCAGATTCCAGCCCGCCCAGTACGGTCACCCAAATAAACCTGTAGAATAAAAGGACTCAAGCATGAGTATTCAGAATAGACAATATTTAAATCAGATCAGAGGTCTGGACGAGGCTAAGTCAGTCCCTCTAGTGAGAAAAGGTCAGGGTACATCCATGGTCGACACCCATCCGAAACGCAAAGATGGTAAGATCGAAAGAATGTATCAGGCTAAAGACGACAAAGAGTATTCCAGACTTATCGCATCTGCTGATACTGGTAGAATGGGAAATGCACACTCAGTGCAGGGTAGCCCCAGAAGGAAGACAGTGACTGTCGTGTTTGATAACGACAGGGATAGAATGGCATATGAGAAGAAGTTGAATATTACCGAGGAAGCGGGTGGTGATTATGATTACCCCAGACCGAAACCGCCCCCGCTTCCAGGCAGTAAACCCCCCACAGACAAAGTGGGTCCTCATGATATTGAGAAGCCTGTTGAGTATCCTACCGAACCTGCCGATAACCTGAGAGGTATAGGTAATTGGTTCAGGAAAAAGGTGGAGGCGGCAGCAATTGATAAATACGGACCCGCTTTGGTATATATGTTCGGTGATAATCGCCTTCCCCCAGAACCCCCTGAGGGGAATATTAAGGAAGAATGGAATGAATGGTGGCAAAGATGGTTAGCATGGTTGGAAGCAAACAAGGGTGATATTGTTAGCGGAATCTTGCCTCCTGAACCACCAGACTGGTGGCCTGGATGGCTGCCCTACCCAGACTCCTTGAGTGGGTGAACATTTCACACCTTATAAATAAAGTGTGAAAGGAAATAATACTAATAAATGACTAGAGATACCTTTTCACAATCAAATACAATAACAAGACAGGACGGTGTATTGTGCGTAAAGCATGAACACCGTCCTGTCTTATACGAATTTTCCTACGGTCCGAGCAAGATAGGCAGTGCGCCAGTCGTTACGCTATCCATGCAGGGTGAGGGTGTATCAGACCCCCACTAAGGAACTTCGCTACCTTTGGACCGTCATTCATAGTAGGCAACCCTCTGGCAATAGTCAGGGGGTTGTCTTTTCTTATATATAAAGGGGAGAATGCCCTAGGAGAATCCCTACATGAAAAATTTCAAACAGTTTGTTTTGACTGAGGCTAGAGGGTTCTTTATGGGTCACCATATAGGTGATGATGTGGTATTCAAGTCTGGTCCCTATGCCAGTGCTGGATCCTTCACCATAGTATCGCATGATATGGTATCTGACGTTCATACCAAGGTAGATGGTTATGTCCAAAAAGGATATGAGGTAGCACAGCAGTGGACTGGTCCAGATAAAGAGGTAACTGATACCAATAGCATAGATGGTTACAACGACGGTAGAATAATAGTATTGGACAGTCAGAAGAAAAAAGCAATAGTGGTGATATATGGTAAGAGCAAAAATGCCAGCGTGTCACCTAGAAGATTCAATCTTAGGTACTCAACCAGCACTGAATCATTAGATCTTAAGCCCCAATCATTGGGTCTAAAAGAAAAGCCTTATAGCACGGATTCTTTCGCTAATACAGTAATCAATGCCGTCCTAGACAGGAAGGATCTAGACCCAGCGGTAAAGGGTTATCTAGAACTTCTGGTCGAATACTACTGGAACAACTATAGTAGAGAAGTAGCAAACGACATTAAGAACGAGTATGGTGATGTCCTTAGCAGTATGCCCATGGGTCAGATCAAGAAGAACTTCGGTGAGATTATAGGTCCTCTCGCAATCCTTGCTAGCAAGTCAGTATTGTTCAAATCAATGAAATTCAACAAGAAAGATAAGATCCTTCTGCCGCTAAGAGGAAATGAGGAATTGGTCGATTTCTACCTGATAAAGGATGGAAGACAGATACCATTCTCTGCCAAGTCTGGAAGATCGACTACTAATCTAGTCAAGCCAGGTAATATTGTATCCCTGATTGATGCTAACCCGTCCTTCAAGAGGAAGTATGGAAGGTCTCTGGAAGTAAAGGTAATGAGAGACCTTGCCAGCAATGTCGCTACGGATGGACCAATGGTAGCAGCATACAATCTGAACCGTTCGGTCAAGGAATTTAAGAAGATTTCTAAAGAGATGTTGGAACATTGGACTTCTAACTCCAGTCGGAAGGGAAGAGATTGGGAATATATACCCGAACTATATGATGACTATGCCGCAGCAATAGGACTCAATACCAGAGGCAGAAAGAAACCGACATTCGGTGAAATACTCTATTATACCGAGACCACTCTTGCTAAAGCAAGCAAGGGAGGAATATTGGACTATTCAGAGATGTTCAATGAAGTGGTAGGTGGAGCAGTAAACTACATTAATTTGGTCAAGATGGACAAAAACGGTTTGCCAGTATGGGAGACCTCAGAGGGTGGAAGGTCTACTGCTCATCTAAGGACTAAGAATGGTACAACTAGGATAGCAACGGACAAGATAGGTCTTCAAATACATACAGGGTGATGAACTGATACAGCGATGTGGTTCGATACTAGAGAACTAATAAGGAAATCCTAAAGGAGCAATGAGCATGAAGTCTTTTAAACAATACCTAGAAGGACGTAACGAGTCCGTCGAGATGAAGGACGGTAAGTACGTAACCGTAAAGCAGTTCAGCTCTGAAGAGGCAGCTATGTCGGCCATGGAAGATGCTGAAGGTCTAATAGATCACATGAAGGTCATGGATGGAGTCCATGTGATGGTGTTCGATAGTGAAGACCATAAAGAAGAATTTGTAAGCAGTCATGAAATGGACCTAGTAGGAGAATCCATATCAGAATATGGAGGACCCGCCCCCATGAAACCAGCCCGCCGTAGGATGATGAAAAAGAAGAAAATGAACGAGAGGAGCAGCAGGGCAGAGATTGAAGGTGCTATGGAATGGTGGCATGGTGAAATAATGGCATCGAACAAGAGACAACGAGCTGCTATGGGGTACGGCAGACCAGAGAGTATTAGGGAACTGATTAAAAGACCCATTCCCATGCTAAAGTACCACATTAAAATGTACAATGCTTACTTAGATGAGTATGGTCCATTTGATGAGGTTCCATCCAGGCTAGAGGAAGAGATAGGATCGATCTTAGAGAACGAAGACAAGAGGCGACTTCAGGATAAGTCTATAGATATCATGACCAAGGTATCCAAAATGGGTAAAGACCTAGGACTTGATAGAAAGACAATAAATTATGCTAAGAAGAATGCTAGGGAACTTAGAGGATGGATATTCTTGCCCACGTCAGACAAACCAAAATTCTTGGAGGCTATTAATGCCTACAAAGACTCAGTAGCTACTTCATCTGAGAAGAGAGAGATTGAAGATATTATGAAGGCTATGAATTCTAGGTCCAGAATATGAAATCATTTAAACAATTCATATCGGAGACATATGCCGACTCAGGCATCGGAAGATGGATGAGCCAGTCCGCTGGTGGATCACCAGGCTGGGACAGGTATAGCACCAGTGGCAAGAGACTAGGAAAGTGTGGGGATGCCAAAGAAGGAGATGCATATTCCGCATGTTTATCTGCTAGCAAGGCTAAGAAACTGGGCAAAGATGGGATAGCATCTTATGTCAGGAGGAAGAGGGAGGCACAGAAGAAGTCTGGTGACTCTGCTAAGGGTGGTGAGGAGAAGAAGGGTCAGAAGCCAGTATACGTCAAGACAGAGGCGTGGTCTCAGAAATACAAAGACAGCATAGACTGCAGCAATCCCAAGGGATTCTCTCAGAAAGCGCACTGTGCTGGTAGGAAGAAGAGGCAAAATGAGGCCGTTAAGACTAGGATAGATAGCGATCTGGACGTCTTGGTCGTACAAGACAAAGACGGCAAACCCAACATATATCCTTCTATGGCATCCGCAGAGAAGACCGCTAAAGAGATCCAAGGAAGAGTGATAAGAGGGACTAAGGGAGAGATCATGGTTCAAGTCTTAATAGATCCCAGCATCAGAAAGCACCTAAAAGAGGATAGCAAAAATCCTGGCAGAGAATACCATGAAAAGATGGCAGAAAAATTGAGGAAGGCTGGTTTCGACCTAAGGAAGCCCATCAACAGGAAAAAGGCTTGGGATGTTATAGGAAGCATGGCGGTCAGCAGGCTTGCTGATAAGGGTTATATAGATATAGAGGGAGGGGAAGGTAGACAAAAGAGAGAGTCTGTGATAGAGTCTGACAACAAGCCTACCAACCCATCTCTATGGAAGAAAGCATTGTCTAAGGCTAGATCTAAATTCGATGTATTCCCATCAGCATATGCCAGTGCTTGGGCATCAAAGTGGTACAAAGAACAAGGTGGGAGTTGGAAAAAGAAATGAAATCATTTAGACAATTCTTAGAAGAACAGCAAACGGGTGGTGGACCTCCAGGCGGTTTCCCAGAAGACTTACCTGATTTTCCAGAAGAAGATATGTATGATACTATAAACGATGATGGGACTTGGACTTCTGGAGGATATACTTGGTATATTCGAGATGGTCAACTATATGTGTATATAGATGGGGAATGGTACTTGCGTGCTGGTGTACTAGACAACACTGGTGAAGGCGAAGAAGAAGAATATGACCAAGGTCATGGGGTAAGTTATGATGATCAAATTCAGATGCTAATTGATATTCTTAGGCAGGCAGGATACACCGACAAAGAAATACGTGAAATATTAGGGGGAGCTATACCACTGGAACCCCAATCCGATCCTGACGACCCCTTCGGCATCAAGGACGACCCTGATTACGACCCAAATGTGGATGGGATACCACCTTGGTGGGACCAACCAAATAACCCACCACCAGCCCTCCCCGATGGTTCCACTCCTGTCTATCTTCCTAACGGTCCATATGGACCAGGCTGGTATCATGATGATGAAGCGACTCCAATTCTTCCTGAGGACTATGGACCAGGCGTGATGACGATTTATGGACCCTCTGGGGTACCATCTGGGGTAGCAGCCATGCCTCCATCTACACCATCACTTACACCCAATGTGAAGGGCGGAGGACCCAAATGAAGTCGTTTAAACAATTTATCATAACTAAGGCAGACATAGACAGTATCACATACGGCACTCCCACCGTCCAACAGCAAGAGAGAATGGACAAGGAGCTGGAGTATTTTGATGATAGTATATATGACCTAGTTACAATGGGTTGTGCACCCAGCAACACTAGCGATATCACCAAGAATGAGCTGTACTACTTGCATAGGGTAGAGAAAGATGAAGAGATGTTCGAAAAATACGACCTTCATTTCTCTCCCTCAATATTTGGTTATGCTAGGGATAATGGCCTAGACTTCGACGAAGATAGACTTAGGGAGATAAAGAGAGAGGCATCTAACATACTATTGTATGTGAAATTCCACTTCAACAGACCTAGACCTTATCAATTGGCAGACTCCTATGGTATACACATAGAACACATGAATACTGAGTCTGGTCACACCCCAGCATACCCTAGTGGTCATGCTGCTCAGGCAAGATTAATGTCATTGATGATTGCCAAGGATAACCCTGATCACAAGGATGAACTGATGGCAATTGCGGACGAGATAGCATTGTCTAGAGAATTAGGTGGTGTACATTATCCTTCAGATAACGATTTCGGAAAAGAAATAGCGAATATAATGTACAGCGAATTAACTGGAGAGGAATTGCAGGAGTGTGATTGCGGATGCGATCAAAGCCTAGATGAGGCGGAATACCAAGGCAGGAAGGTTACCCTCAACAAGCCTTTCAGAACGCCTGGTGAATCCAAGAAATTTGCGGTTTATACTAAAAACGAATCGGGCAAAGTAGTAATCGTCAGGTTTGGGGATCCAAATATGGAGATCAAGAGAGATGACCCTAAGAGAAGGGCTAACTTCAGATCTAGACATAATTGTGCTAACCCAGGCCCTAAATGGAAAGCAAGATATTGGTCATGTTATCAGTGGAGGGGTGGATCAAAGGTAGAGGACTAGCATGACCATAGACTGGATAGATATAGTAATCACAATACTGACTGCTGGTCTTTTCTCCCTAATAGGATTTGTTTGGAGATGGTCTCATAAGGTGACCGCGATGGAGAGAGATCTACAAGATAGCAGAAGAAGAATAAGGAAAATGGAGACTGATCACGATAAGGTAATGGACAAAATGTATTCTATTGTGAAATCCCGTGGAGACTTTCAGATCAAGTAGGGGTGCTCAAATGGAAAAACCAGTTAATAAAGAGGAATGTTCAGTATGTCGTGAAAAAGATGTAGAGAGATTGAAGTTCGAGCTACATAAATGTAAAGATGCAGGTAAGGCTAAAGATAAGAAGATCAAACAATTAGACAAAAAGGTGTTCGTACTTACCTTCATAGCAGTCGCTATTGGTGCTATTTTCGGTAAGGAAGTGTTAGACACAATCATTGAATGGTTGGAGACAATTGGCAGTTTTAATTCTGGTGTTAATCATATAACTCATACTGGGGTGTACCCAGCGCCTGGAACATTGGCAGTATTTGCACTACCAGTAATCATGGGAAGAAGAAGCAGGAAGAGAAAATGAAATCATTTAAACAATACATCGAAGAGAAGAGCAGCAGAGCAGAGATAGAGGGTCCTTTCGATGAAGTACCATCTAGATTGGAAGAGGCAAGAAGATTTACACCGTCTGGCACATTTCAATTCCCTAGTGCAAACCAAGCAAAAGATTTCATGAGCGATATTTATAGAGAAGGAAGAGGGAATATTCAAACTCAGCTCAGGTTTGAGAAAGGCTACGGTAGGAAGAATATAATCGATGTAAAATGGTCAGGTACTATGGATAGAGTAGTATATGATGTTCTTAGAAAACATAATGGTTATGCATGGACTCAAGAAGGGTTAAAAGAGGCGGTAATGGATGACCGTAAGGAAGTCGCCAAAGAGCTTAAGAGGTGGGCAAAGCGATATGTAAGTGGACCTATATCGGTTAAATCTGGTAGCGGAAAGACTCCTTTTGTGCAGATAACAGCAAGAGGAGGAGAGATCAGCAATGACCTTCGCAAGATGGTAATCGATAAAATATTCACAGATGCTAAAGTACGCGATATGAATGATATTAGTTATGGTAACGTCACTAAGAATTACATTGCAATCACCTCTGATCAGTGGAAGAAGATAATGGGACTGGATGAGACCATAGTCAAGAGCGGTGACAAGTGGAAGGTTATGAACAAGGACAAGTCGAGGACTCTAGGCACCCATGACTCCAAGAAAATGGCACTCAAGCAGTTAGCAGCCGTAGAAATAAGCAAAGCAAGCAGAGGAAAATGAAATCATATAAGCAATTCATTAACGAAGGTAAGAACACTCACCTAGAGCATCTAGAAGATGAACTCTGGAACGAGGGTTCCGCAGGCGTAGAGAACGCATTGCGTTTTGTTGGTGAAGTTGCTTCTATGTTGTCTGGCAATACTGATTCTTCTATTAATATCACCACCAAGTGGGATGGTGCGCCTGCTATTTTCTGTGGCATCAATCCCGAAAACGGCAAATTCTTTGTTGGTACCAAGAGTGTGTTTAATACTGGTCAGCCTAAGATCAATTACACCAACGC
>CETN01051578.1_pt1 | contig 11667 bp, 20 predicted proteins | sample 531301 | NCBI WGS metagenome assembly CETN01 (sample SAMEA2622656, study PRJEB7988) | marine metagenome | isolation source: saline water (ENVO:00002010), including
AAAATTAAATAAAATGCCTAATCATGTATATACGAGGATTTCTATTTCTGATCCTACAAAAAAACAAAAAGAAATACTAAAGAAAATAGAAAAAGCCGGTGGGTTATGTAGATACTATATTCCATTTCCAAAACAATTAGATGGAATTACAAATGGTTCAACAACAATAGATGGTAAGTCAGTCAGAAACTGGAGAAGAATAGATGGTAAGGATATTCCATTAAGCGAGAAAGAAGAAAAAAAATTGAAAGAAAAATATGGATCAACAAATTGGTATGACTGGTGTTTAAATAACTGGGGAACAAAATGGGGGTGTTATGATTTTGGAATAGATGATGATGTAATATCATTTACATCTGCTTGGAGTCCGATAGGAGATAATATAATTAGAATGTTTGCTAAAGATTTTCCTGACTTTACTTATTCATGGGAAGAAGAACAGGGTTATGGATCAGAAATGGATTTTGAGGATGGAGAGTGTGTTATGCAATGGGATTATGATTATCCTGAATGGGAAGAGGAAATAGAATATAAAGAGTGTTATCTAACAAAACTTATTTATGAACATCCTAATTTTGAGAATGGAGTAGGATATTATTTAGAGTGGGGACATGAGTATTGTGGAAAAACATTAGAGGACGCTAAAGAGTATATAAACCAATTTTAGATTAACTATGAATTATGATGACTGGAAATTAAGTAACCCTATTGATGATGGAGGGTGTAGTATGGTAAGTAGTTGTTGTGGATCAGAATATGAGGAGGATGATTATATTACTTGTTTAGAGTGTTATGAGGAGTGTAATATAATTGAGGATTATGAATACAAAGCCATACAAAGAGAAAACTATTTAGAGGACATGAGAGATGAATAATATATAAGGTGTGTACTGGTTGAGGTTATTGCTGTAATAAAGATATCGCCCTCAAACACACTTAATAAGAGAGAAAATCAGTTGCGATACCAAACTCTTGCCTTATTTTTTAATAACTAAAAAAATATATATGAAAGAAATAAATAAAGAAATACTAAAAGAAAAATTAAAGGAACAACCTAACAAAGAGTATATACAATTTTTACAACAGCTTATGGATAAAAAAGAAATGGCTAATCATGTGATAGCCGAACTAAAAGAAAAAAATTATTTAAAAAAACTACATCAGCAAAATTATATAGAAATGGAAGATTGGTTTAGGTATAGTGGAAAAACAGAAGATTATACCAATATCATAGACAAAGTGGTATGGAAAAATAATATGGCTGATCGACTAAACGATTATATGAATGAAAAAAAATTACGCAATGAAAGATAAAAATTTAAAAGACCGCTTAATTATACCCGTTTATTACTGGGAAGATGAAGATGGGTATAGGGTAATAGATAAAGAAGAGATGAGAAAAACTTTTGAATCGAGATTAAAAACTTTATATTTGGACACTAAATTAGGTAAAAAAGAATTTTATAAAAAATTATTTAACAATGGAAAAAAATAAAACAAGTGAATTAATTAAAGAGGTAGCAAGAGAAGTAGTTATGTTGCTACTGGAAAAGAACAAAGCGTATGGAGATACTGCGAATAAGCCACCTAAAATCTTCTCTAAACTATCTGCTAAAGAAGGAATACTGGCGAGGATAGATGATAAGTTAAGTAGAATAAAACAAGTAGGTATAAATGATAAAACAGAAGACACTTTACTGGATCTAATTGGCTATCTTATATTATATAAAGTACAATGTAGAAAAGAAAAGAAATAAAAAAAAGTTAAACATTATTTGGTTAAGAATTGAAAAAGAATTATCTTAGCCACCGAATTAAATTAAATAAAATATACTATGAAAAAATCTATTTTTGATGCATATGCTACGGCTATTGCTCAACAATTTCATCTGACTTTAGATCAAATGTTTGATAAAACTAAGCGTAGAGAAATAGTAGATGCTCGACAAATACTATACTATCTATGTATGGAAAGACCGATTCGTATTTCTTATATACAAAGATTTATGGAAGAAAATGGACACAGCGTTTGTCATTCTACTATTATACACGGATATAAAAAAGCTAAAGAACTTATAGACAGCGATCAAGACTTTAAAGATGTTGTGGAAAAAATACAGAATGTATAATATAGAAGATATTTATTCACAAGCCCTTGATGATGTAAATGCTATACATAGACAAAAGTCTAATGGATATTGTGTAATAAATAACGGAGTTAAGATACAAAAGTTTCCATCTAAAACAGAAATTTTAAATTGCAGTAGAAGTGGAGATTTTTTTCAAGAGTGTAATAAAGAAGAATATAATTTATTTTACACTTATGGATGGAAAGAAGGGACAATAAGATTGTCTATGTTAAATTGTAAACGTAAGTTAGATTTAATAGAAGACAAAATCAGAACAGAAGTAAACACAAGAAAGAATGATAAACACATACAGAAATTAAAAGTAAGTAGAGAAAACTTACTTATTAAATACTCAAATCGTAATAAACAATTAAATCAATTAACAAATGGAAAAAAAGAGAAACATTTTTAAACAACTATCAGCAATATCAATTAAAAACAAGACAGATAAAAAAGGTAAGTTTGATTACTTGTCTTGGGCTACAGCTTGGAATATATTAAAATCAGAATATCCTTATGCTCAACGAAAAGTATATGAGTGTCAAGAAACTGGATTAAACTTTTTTACTGATGGTAAGACAGCTTATGTAAAAGTAGGTATAACTATATATGAGATGGAACATATTGATTACCTGCCAGTTATGGATTATAGAAACAACTCTATTCCTATAGAGAAAGTAACATCAATGGATGTGAATACAGCCATACAAAGATCAACAGCTAAAGCTATTGCAATGCATGGATTGGGGTTAAGTTTATGGATCGGAGAAGATACTATTGAGGTGGTTAAAGCCCCAGTAAAACAAAAGATAAGTAAAACTCCTACTCCAAAAAAATCTACTTTAATTGAATTAAATATAGGAGATAATAATTGGGCTAAAGTTTTAAAATATATAGCTTCTAATAAAGAATTGGGGTTACCTAAGATAGTAAAAAACTTAGAGGTTAAATATAATATTAAAGCAGTTGTAAAAAAGGAGTTATCTAAACATATTAAATAATGGAAAAAGACTTACAGCTATTAAAAGAGGACTTACATTACTATGGAAAGTTTGGTAAACAATTTTTATCTAACTCAGATATTATTACTTTATTAAATGATCCTAAAAGTTTTGGAAAAGAAAAACCAATGACTAAAGCTATGTTGGTAGGTAGATATTTCCATACAGCTATGTTAGAGCCAGAAAAAATAGACAGCGTAGAATACTGGACAATAGATGCATCCAGTCGTAATACAAAGGTTTATAAAGAACAACTATTGCATTATAAAAGATCGTTAATGATGCTTACTAAAGAGAAAGCAGAGATAGATAAAGCTATTGAGACTATGAAAACAAATTTAGAGTTTCATGACGCTATATATGATGAGGATAATGAATTTGAGGTTCCGGCCATTCATGAATTGTTTGGGGTTAAATGGAAAGGCAAAGCAGATATAGTGGGTAAGGATATGTTGATCGACTTAAAAACCACATCTAATATAAAAGATTTTAAGTATAGCGCAAAGAAATATAACTATGATAGTCAAGCATATTTATATCAGCAGTTTTTTGACAAACCTTTAATTTTTTATGTAGTGGATAAATTAACTTTAGAGTTGGGTGTATTTCATCCATCAGAAAACTTTTTAATTAACGGTAAAAACAAAGTAGAAAATGCAGTCGAAATATATAATAAATTTTTTAGTAAAGATGCGACTAATGATATCGAAAATTATATCATTAAAGAAATACTTTAAAAGAAAACAAAGTGCAGTGTGGTTGAAAGTTCCAACCAATTACACTTCACAAGCTGAACGTAACGCAGTTATGGAAGCTACAATGGATATGTTGGAACAAATAATTTATAAAAAATTTTAATCATGGCAGAAGAAAAAATCTATGTCGGAAGTGGTACTTCCAAATTTGATGGGAATATGATCTCATGTAGTATTTGTTTATCAGACTTACCTCAAGAACACATGTTCGAGTATAATGGTAAAAAGTACATTAAGGTAAATGTATCAGCAAAAAGAGACGGTGCTGATGAGTATGGTAAGACTCATTATGTAGCGATCGATACATTTAAACCTGAACCAAAACAAGAAGAAGCTGTTTCTGAAGAAGCAGAAAAAGATTTACCATTCTAAATCTTGTTTAGGTAGTATTTGTAAAAGAGGGTTGTAATCGTTATTAATTATTAACAGTGCGGTTATACTTTGTAAAGATTACCTCTCCCTCTTTTATTAAAAAGGGGTTTTAGACCGGGCAGTAAAGAAGAACGGGTATCCCCTTTTTTTACGACCTATTAGTGTTACAGTGTTGAGTTGAGTCTGTATTTTTATATACCAACAAAACATTTATAAATATATTTTTCTTTTATCTTTTTTTTATATTTATTTGTAACACTTTAACACTAAAAAGAAATATATAAGAAGAAAAGAATAAAAAAAAAGATTAAAAAGACAACACTAACTTAACACAACGGAACATGGAAATAACAATTTTTAAAGATATTAAAGATACCTCTCAACCTTTTTATAGAGATGTATCGCTAATAATAGAAAGAATAAAACAGGGAGCATCACAAGAAATAGTCCGTACAATACGATCAGAAAAAGATAAGTCAAAACGTAATCAATTAAAGCAGTCATTACCGGCAATATGTTTTAGTGGTAAATTTACTAAAAGAAATGATGCTTCTTTAACCGAGCATAGCGGATTAATATGTTTAGACTTTGATGGTTACGAAACAGATAAACTATTATTAGAAGAAAAAGAAAACCTAACTAAAGATAGATATGTTTATTCAGTATTTATATCTCCAAGTGGATTAGGTTTAAAGGTGTTAATAAAAATACCAGCAGAGGCAGAAACTCATAAGCAGTTTTTTAATTCCTTACAGCATCACTTTAATTCTCCATACTTTGATGAGACTTGTAAAAATTTATCAAGAGTATGTTATGAAAGTTATGATCCATTGATTTACATAAATGAACAGTCAAGTGTTTTCAATCAAATTAAAGAACAAGAATACCAAGAGGTAGTAAAACATAAAGACATACAAACTATTCCGATCACAGATGAAAATAAAATTGTAGATATCTTAGTGAAGTGGTGGGAAAGAAAGTACGGATTAAAAAGTGGAGAAAGAAATAACAATGTGTATATATTAGCATCTGCTTTTAATGACTTTGGAATTAATAAAACTTTAGCAGAATATATCATGAGTAATTTTGTAAGTTCTGATTTCCCTCAAAGTGAAATTAAAAGAACCATACACTCTGCTTATCAACAAGTACAAAACTTTGGAACTAAATACTATGAGGATGAGGAAAAGGTAACTCAAGTAAAACAAAAATTAAGAAAAGGAATATCTAAAAAAGAAATAAAGGAGTCTATAGAAAACGACACGGAAGTTGAAGATACGGTTTTAGATAATGTTATACGTAGATTAGAAGAAGAACAAGATAAACAAAAGTTCTGGACAAAATCTGAAAAAGGTGTAGTTAAGATTGTTCACATTTCTTTTAAGAAGTTTTTAGAAGAGAATGGATTTTACAAATTTAATCCCGAAGGCAGTAAGAATTATGTCTTTGTAAAGGTAACTAACAATTTAATAGATCATACCTCTGAAAAAGAAATAAAAGATTTTGTTTTAAATTATTTATTAGATGTAGATGATATATCTATTTATAATTATTTTGCAGAATGTACACGTTATTTTAGAGAAGAGTTTTTAACTTTATTATCTTCTATTAATGTTTATTTTATAGCAGATGATAAAGACACTGCTTATTTATATTATAAAAACTGTGCAGTAAAAATAACTAAAGATGAGATTACTCCTATAGATTATTTAGATTTAGGAGGATATGTGTGGAAGGATCATGTTATTGATAGGGTATTTGATTTGTGTACTATTACTAACTGTGATTACAAAACATTCATTGGTAATATTAGTGGAGGTACGGAAAAAAGAACAATCTCAATGGAGTCCACTATAGGTTACCTATTGCATGGATGGAAAAATTTATCTTATTGTCCAGCCACTATTTTAAATGATGAAGTTATATCAGACAATCCAGAGGGAGGAACCGGTAAGGGATTATTTATGACCGGTATTGGACATATGAAAAAATTAGTAGTAATAGATGGTAAATCTTTTAACTTTGAAAAATCATTTGCTTATCAGTTGGTATCAGCTGACACTCAGATACTTTGTTTTGATGATGTTAAAAAACATTTTGACTTTGAAAGATTATTTAGTGTAGTTACAGAAGGATTAACTCTGGAAAAGAAAAATAAAGATGCAATTAAAATACCATTTAGTAAATCTCCAAAGGTTGCTATTACTACTAACTACGCAATTAAAGGTAAAGGATCTTCTTTTGAAAGAAGAAAATGGGAGTTAGAACTGAGTCAGTTTTATACCAAAGAGTTTACTCCTCTTGTTGAGTTTGGAAAACTAATGTTTGGAGAGTGGGATGATAATGACTGGTGTCAATTTGATAATTATATGATCCAATGTTTACAATTATATTTAGACAAAGGATTACTGAAGAGTGACTTTGTTAATCTAAAAGCAAGAAGGTTCTCGGCTGAAACTTCTCATGAGTTTATAGAGTGGTGCGGTGTAATTGGAGGTAATAAAAACACTAAACTTATCAAGCATAACAAAATAAAAATTAATGATTTATATATTGATTTTACAAATGAATATCCAGATTATGCACCGAAGTCTCGAATGGCTGTTAGTAGAGTTCGATTTGGTAAATGGTTAATCTCTTATTCTCATTACAAATATGGATGTGAACCTTTACAAGGGAGAGATAATATAGGAAAATGGATTGAGTTTGTAGAGAAATCTCATTATGATGTTCAAGGTACGTTAGAAGTATGATAAAGTTTAGAGATTATCAAACTAAAATTATTGCTAAAGGTACTGATATAATAAATCAATATAGATTTTTATACTTAGCAATGGAGGTAAGAACTGGAAAAACCTTAACCAGTTTAGGTATATGTAATAACTTAGAAGTAAAAGAAGTTTTATTTATAACCAAAAAGAAGGCTATCTCCAGTATAGAACATGACTATGATTTATATAAACCTCCTTTTAAATTAACTGTAATTAATTACGAGTCCCTACATAAAGTCCGACAAACAAAATGGGATGTAGTTATATGTGATGAGGCTCATAGTATGGGGGCGTTTCCAAAACCTAATGGTAGAAGTAAAAAGGTAGCGCGAATTATATTTAGATCTAACCCTTATGTAATTTTATTAAGCGGAACACCTACTCCTGAATCTTATTCCCAGATGTATCATCAAGTACATTTTATACCTCAAAATCCTTTTAGGGATTTCAGAAACTTCTACAAGTTTTCTGCAGCATATGTAGGGGTAGTGAGAAAAAAGATTGGAGGTATGTATATAAACGACTATTCAAAGGGAAGCAAAACCATCTTAACTAAAATGCGTCCATACACTATACAGTTTAGTCAGAAAGACGCAGGATTTAAAGTACAAACCAACGAACATGTCTTAGAGTTAGATCTTCAGCCAACTACTTTAGAATTGATAAAAAAACTAAAAAAAGATTTAGTAGTAGAGGGGAATGAAGAAGTTATATTAGCTGACTCAGCTGTTAAACTAATGACTAAAGTACATCAGTTATGTAGCGGAACTATTAAGTTTGAGAGCGGAAACTCTATGGTATTAGATTTAAGTAAAGCACAATTTATTAAAGACCATTTTAAAAATAAAAAGATTGGAATCTTTTATAAATTTAAAGAAGAACTTAATGCTTTAAAAGAAGTGTTTGGAGAAGACTTATGTACTACCTTAGAATGTTTTAATACCACTGATCAAAACATAGCTTTACAAATAGTAAGTGGTAGAGAGGGTATATCTTTGCGTAAGGCAGATTGTTTAGTATATTATAATATTGACTTTAGTGCTACATCTTATTGGCAATCAAGAGATAGGATGACTACTAAAGATAGACTTAAGAATGAAGTGTACTGGATTTTTAGTAAAAACGGAATTGAAAAAGATATCTACAAAGCGGTAGTGAAAAAGAAAGATTACACCCTCGCACACTTTAGAAGAGATTTTGTAAATTTGTAGGGATGAAAAGGTTTATCGTTTTTACTTTGATCTGGATTAGTCAAAACTTAGCTATTCCGTTTTGGGTAGTGGGACACATTCATTTATCCATTCATAATTTTCATAATGTAATAGAAATCCTTTCATCTGTCTCAATGAATATAATAGTAGCCATAGGCTTTTATTTAGATTATAAAAATGACAGAACAACAAATACAAAGCAAACGGATTAAAGAGCTGGAGGCGGAAGGGTACTATGTTCTTAAGCTAATCAAGACTAATAAGAATGGTATCCCGGATCTTCTGGCTATTCCTCCAGGTTGTGATGTTTTATTTTCTGAAATCAAAAAACCTAATGGAAAATTAACTAAATTGCAGGAGTATAGATTAAAAGAATTAAAAAAACATGGATGTAAAACCGAGGTATATAAGGGAGTCGGGTTATGATGTGGCTGAAGATTTTGTAGAGGAGCTACAAAAGATGGACATCCGTACCGGAATTAAAATCGCTAAGTTCATTGAGAAAAATGTCGATAAAGTTCCGTCTAATAATTTAGTGTCTACTATTTTAGGAGGAGTGGTTATGGATGATAATAATAATCCTATTACTTTTGCTTTAGAAATGATAAGAACTAACTCTCCTTATATAATTCTTTCCGATCTAAAATTAGTATCTATGGATGAATACTTAGATCTACTTAACTTAAATCTTAAATCAAATGAAACACGAAAAAGCCAAAGTAATAAAATCCATCGTTAGTTCTTTCTATGGATTAAACATGGAAACTTCTCTACGTACTTACGAATATATAAAAGCCAGAACTATTTGCTATAAAATAATGAGAGATGAAGTCAATATGACTTATCCTGAAATTGGTAGGCACTTTAAAAAAAGTCATGCTACTGTATTGTGTGCATTAAGAAAATGGGATTCCCTTTTACTTTATGATAAATCTATGGAGCCTGACTACTTAGAAATACAAAATATTTGGTACCATGAAGCTCATCAATATGAGGAAGTCGAACCCTTTAAATTAAAAAAAGAATTAAAAGATTTGCATAATAAAAATAAAATGTTAAATTTGTCATTAATAGATGTTCAAGAACAGTGCGAAGAGTTACTAAAGAGAACAAAGAAGTATCAAACAGTAATAGATTTAATAGAAGAAAGAGTTCCTGAAAAAAGAATGGCAGATTTAGAAAAAAAATTAAATCATATTTTAAACGGAATGTAATATATGTCAAGAATAGCTCCTGAAGATAGTCAAGCAATTACTCATATTACCTATATATGTGACAAAATTCATGACTTCGGCGACGAGCTATACGAAGACTTAATGGATAGGCAACACGAAGAAGCTAAAGAAAAGGCACAAGAATTAATTAAAGAGTTAGCGGATTTAATACAATCACTGTCTGATGAAATTTAAATTAATAGTAATTTGGCCTTGTTAAAAAGTGGCTTACAAAAACAAGAAAGACCAAGCAGCAGCCAGTAAACGTCATTATGAAAAACATAAAGACAAAATAAAAGCACGGAGTAAAAAAAGAAACAAACGACAGAAAAGAAAAAACCAAGCTTACGTAAGGTCGTTAAAAGAAAAAGGTTGTTGTGTGGATTGCGGAGAGACTAATAGTATAGTTTTAGATTTTGATCATGTCAAAGGAACTAAAGTAAGTAACATATCTGATATGGCAAGAGGAGCATATAGTATTAAATCTATTCAAAGAGAAATAGATAAATGCGAAATAAGATGTTCTAACTGTCATCGGATAGCAACACATAATAGAATCAATGAAAAAAGAAATAGCCAAAGAGTTAAATAAATTTAGCCAAGTAATAGCAAAAAGATTTTCTCGACCAGATAGAGAGGGTAATGTAAGTAATGAAACCTTTATCGTAGAAGAAGTTATTCCTACTTCTGATCATACGGCTGTTATTAATTTTAAAAAAAATACTGGTAAGATAGGTGTGGCTTTTTGCTATTATATAGTTAAAGGAAAATCAAAAGGATGGAAATACTTCTTTCCAACCGACTCCCATGTTAATGGCTTTCAAGCTTTTCTCTATTATAAATTGGAAGCAGAGAGACGTAACTATAATAAAAATTTTTTAGTAGAACAATACAATAGAAACAGACCGGCTAATGCCCATATTAAATTTGAACATGAAATATAATACCATTAAAACCATTTTACGAAATCAAGTGAAGGAAGGTGTAAGAGCACTCTGGACATTTGATGAGCTTAACAAAGAGTTTACTATGATTTATAATAACTACAATAATAAACTCAGGATTTATACCCCGCAACAATTATTAGATAAATTAAAGTAGGAAAAAATATTATAGACGAGACTTTGTTTTAGCCTTTAATAGTTCCGCACATTTTTCATATTCTTCTGTATAAGTAAAGTATTCAATTAGAATGTCATATATATCATCTTGCATAGTAACTATTTTTTTACCGGGATTAAACATAACATACAAGGTGGTGGTATCTTCTATTAATTGATCTAATGTTTTTTTACCTAACAGTAAATTATAACTGTGACGCATACATAAATCTTCATTAAAATCTTTCATATATTTTATTTATTAGTCCATCGGATTATCACCCTCCATCGGATTATCACTCTCCATAGGATTGTCTCCTATCATTGGATTATCACCACTCATTACATCTAAATCATCTTCCATAGGGTTATCTGTTTTTCTTTTTTTCTTACGCTTAGAACTCTTTTTTCTAATACGTTTTAAGTCTTTTTTCTTTTTAGCATTTCTTTCTTTCTCACTTTGAATTTGATATTCACTGTAATTAAATAGACGCATAATAACTCTGGCCGGATCCTCTCCTCCTTCTACTAACTCTTCAGCATTTAAATAAATTTTTCTTAAGTTATTAGCAGGTATACCCGTGAACTGTGCTCCTTCCATTATTAATTCCATCAAGCGTTGTTCTTTTTTATCTGGGTCTTTCGTGATTAAATAACGATTGAATTTTTTGTAAAATATTTGAGTTTGAGTTAGGATGGTTAAGTTTTTAGCCTCTAAAAACGACTCCGGTTTTCTTTGCCATAAATCTGCACCATTACTTATTATATCTCCAATAATAAATAACCCATTTATATTACCCAGAATAGCTGCTCTTGCTAAATCACTTTCATCCTCTTCATCCCAGTCTGCTAAAAACCCAGGTAATCCATTGGCTACCCATTGAAATAACATAGGTAAAACCACATGATAAGTCAAAAATACCCGAGTGTTTTGCCACTTAGTTCCCTTACCTTGCTTTCCTCCAGAAGCAAACACCCTATAAAACTCTCTTATAGCACTTACCTCTTGCCTTAAATATTGCTTAGGCGTAGTAAGGAACATATTCATAGCTCTACTAAATGCTCCTTTAGTTTGAAAGTAATCTCTGTCTTGTAAGTCAGTAGACTGCTGCGT
>CETN01073613.1_pt1 | contig 11601 bp, 11 predicted proteins | sample 531301 | NCBI WGS metagenome assembly CETN01 (sample SAMEA2622656, study PRJEB7988) | marine metagenome | isolation source: saline water (ENVO:00002010), including
CTGCTATAAAATTTCTTTGAACGTTTGCCATTTTATTTTATCCACTTATTTTCACCTCTTAAGCTCATTAAAAGTCTACTTGGATGAATGTTACTAAGTCTAATTTTTGCATTTCTCAACAAAGCTTGCTTATCCTTTTTGGCTCTATTTACAATATATTCTTGAACTCCAAATTTATTATTTAATAAGGCATATTTAATATATGCGTATATGTACTCTTCAAACAATTTATTAACAGTAACACTTGTATCATCTCCATTTTCCATACCATCGGAGATATATTGGAGTATACAACTTTCATTTTTCATTGTTGAATCAAAATTAATAACACCTGCTTTTTTATCTATAGTAAAAGTAGGATTAAAATTAGCTGTCTCTGTGTTTAGTCCATATCTAGCACCAATTCCTCTTTCATATATATCATCGTCAAAATCAAGAGATTGGGGATTTGATATTTCATCATTATTATCGTCTGACAAATAAATACTTTGTAATGTTCCATTAACTCTTGCAGAATCTATTGCAGAAGTTTCTGTATTAACGTTATTACTTGAGTCGTATGTAAAGGTAGAACTACCGCTTTGTATATATTGAATTGCAGACTGAACTTGTATGTTTTCCACCAAATCTCTTACTACATTATCTTTGAATAAAGATAGTTTTACCCAGTTAACGTAATCCGAAGGTAATACAAATTTTAAATCATCATAGACAGTAAGTTGTAAAGATTTAATTTCTTTAAAAGCGTCGTAGTTCAGTTCTTGAATTCCTCTTTTTGCATGAAACAATATTTTATACCTGTTTACATTATTTATTAAATGATGATTGCCCTCATACATTAATTGAAAATTTTTTACAATATCAAGTAAAGAGATATATTGATATGAACCCCAATTATTGTTTGTAGGATTTACTCCATCATTTGTATAATATTTTTTTTGATTTATATATGCCATAATTATTTTTGGTTATCTAGTTGTTGTTCATCTTGCAATCCAAACTGCACCACATCAGCCTCTCTAATAGAAACACCTGCGTATTGTAATATTTTAGCTACTAAATCGTTTGAATCATCAACAGGTAATTCAAAGTCTTGATAATCAGCTGCAGTTTGATCAAACATTGGTTCACCGTTATAGAGTGTTATGTATGTCCATTTAGGATCTTTAGGATATCTTATATATTGAGCTTGAACATCTGATCCACTATTTATGGTTGTAGGAAATATTGTAATTGAATCTCCTTCTTGAATATAAGCAGGAAAAGAAGTGTTTGGTGCTGTAAGTAAAGAATTGTTAAGTAATGTAATTTTATTATGTGTAACCTTTTCTGCTTGACCCAACAAATTGCCAGCTGAATAACACAACACTTTATTAAGTAAATAATAATCAGAACCTGTCGTAGAGACTGAAGGAAGAAAATAAGTGCTAGTACTTAATGTTTTTTGAGTTAAAAATGATGTAACAGAAAACGTATCAATAACTTCTTCATATCCCAGTTTTAAATTTGCGTATCCTGTTCCCGATAGCCTAGCGTTTTCTTCATTAACTTGCTCATTATAATTATAAAAATACTCATCAAATAAATCTAACTGTGCTTGTTTTGCAAACAAGTTAAAATCATTAGGAGAAATATACCCATAATTGTTTTTATTTATAATGGCTAAAACAGTATTTCTTACAGAATTTATCATTTGAGAATGTTTTTACAAAGATAAACAAAATAAAAAAGCACCCAGGATTTGAGTGCTTTCTCGCTGTCGATAGTAAAGGAAGGATTATATTGTTCCTATTGCAATACTAGTAAATACTAGTCCACCATCTTTCGATACTGGCACTGTTGCATTTGTCCAAGAAGTTTCAGCAGCTGTTTTTAGTGCTGCGTTTACATTCTCACCAAATCCCGAAGTCAGTCCAGTTCCAGTAACCGTTAATTTGTGCGTACCATTAGCTAGAAAAATATCTCCCGCAGTAGAACTTGCAGTCTCTACGTAAAGAATTTGGTCTGTGTTAATGTGTACATTACCGTCACTTGCTGTATCTAATGTTATATATTTTGGCATCGTTAAAAAATTTATGCGTTAAACAAAGTACAAAGTTAAGCATTTTTTAATAAGCCATTTAGATGCTTGTATGACTCTATGCCATCGTCCGATTCAAAGAAAGAAGCCACCATGTAAACGTGGTCTTCTCCATAGGGAACGTTAAGCATTTTTTTCTTATTTGATGGTGTATTAAACCATACTTCTTTTTTATTGTTTCTTAATTGTAATAAATTTTTATCAAATAAGTTTTGAATCATAGCATTCATTTTTAGAGCAGGATCTTTTAAAAGCCTCATAAAACCCTCTGGCTCTTGTTTTGCAAAAATTAATAAATCTCTTCGCAGCTCTGATGTAGATACTTTAGTTACATCTTTTTGAAACAATACTCTTGAAACGTTTTCTACTTGATCCACTGATAGTTGTCTTGCTTCTATTAAAGCATCTACTTCTAAATTTAAATCATGAACTAACTCTTCAGCTTCTTTTGCTTTATTTATTTCCTCAAATATTTTTCCATTTCCGGGATGGTAAAATAAAAATTGTTGAAGCACTTGATTTTCTTTAGGTACGCTTAAAAAACCGTCTTCAAAAACAACAGGTTCTAAAATTGCGTTATCATCTTGTTCATCTAAAAAAGGAGACTTTTGATTTCTTGCATATCTTAGTGGTCTGTTTTGTCCTGTTTCTTCATCAAAATGCATCAAAGGAAACCTTTGAGTGTGTCTTGAAGCTAATATTAAAGATAAAGGGGGTGTGTCTTTTTTTAGTCTGTATGTTTTATTAACAAACTTTACAGTATTTTTTTTGGGAGTCTTTACTGTAATTGTCTCCGCACTGGTTGTTTTATTTTTTTTCATTTTATTAAATTTAAATTTTATTAAAAAAGGGGCACATTTCTGTACCCCTTGTAATTAAGTATTAACTTGTAAATAAGAAGAAGTTGTTTGCACCTAAAACACAAACAGCTCTCTCAGATAAGAAGTTTACTTGCATGTTATCAATATCACTTGTTCTTGCACCACCAGCTGAACCAGTAATCCAAGTTTTGTAACGTCTGTCTTCAGTTTCTGAAGCTCTATATCTAACATGTAGGAAAGGTCTTTTAGCGTTCTTACCAAGAATTTGGTCATATACACTAGTTGAACCAGCTGGTACTAATAGTCCGTTTATTTTACCCGAACTTGCACCACTTGGTAAACCACCTCTCATTGTTGGATCATTTAAGTATTTCCAGTCTGTTTTATAGAAGTCGTAACCTCTTCTAAAACCTGAAAAACCTAAGTTTAATGCCATTTCTTCATCATTGTCAAATAGACCGTAAGATGTACCACCTGCGCCATAAGCGTTTTGAGCAGCTAGCATATCGTCAATATCAAATGCAAACTGTCTGTCTACAAATAATACGTTTTCCTCGATTGCTCCTTGCTTGTCTAATCTGCTAATGATTGAATCAAAATCTGCAAGGGTAGTTGGGTTACCACCATCCCAGATGTTTCCTCTTTGAGATACAGAGTAAAATACTCCGTCAGAACCAGCACCTGGGTTTGCAGCACCACCAGAGCTACCAAGAATGGCAGCAGCACCTGAGTTTTGCTCAGCTGGTACAGCTTCAATCATTGCTGTTTCTAAATAATCATCAAATCTTAATCTAGTTTCATGCTCTGATTTTAAATACCAAAGGTAGCCTGTCGCTCCGTCTTCAGTAGTTACTTCTACCCAACCTATTTGAGCCATATCAGAACCAGATACTGTGTAAGTATCTTTGATGATAATAGGCTTATTGTCAAATATAAAGTCATTAGCTTCTAACGAACCAACCATTCCAGCTGTTCCTTTTTTAAATTCAGATCCGTAAATGAATACTGTAACATCTGCGTTACCTGCTCCAGTTCCTGCAGTTACTAAACCACCTGCTTCGTAAAAGTCAGCTGTAAACTGGCCTCTACCACCACCGGCGTTGTTAACTGCACTTACTACCGCTTTGTTAATACCTGAGCCATCATTTTGAACAACTGCAATTGTTTGCCCTATTCTAATAACTTGCTCCGCGTTAGTTGGATCTAGTGTGTCATTTACTTGAAATACTGCTTGGTCAGCAGCTTGTGCTGCCGCAGTTCCCACGTTTGTATATTTCGTGTGTAATCTACCTTGTTCTGCCCATTTAATTAAGTCAGAATTTGTCGGCATTTCTGCCCCTACCATTCTTAAGAATGAAGAGATAGTTCTATTACCGTATCTTTCAAACTCTTTTTCATAAGTATCAGGTAGATACTGATTTAAAAAGTTGAAATCTACAATGTAATTTTCGGATGTTGGAGTTCTTTCTGAACTCGGTGTCAACGCAAAACCTGGCGTTGTCAATACACTTCCTGGCATAATTTTACTTTTTTATTAATTAAACTTTTTTTATACTTCTAATTTTCAGTCCCTTGCTTGAAGGCTGAGAAACTGACTTGACTCTAAGTCCAGATTGTGACACAGTTTTTGCTTCGGAAGAGTTACGAGTATTCATATCTATATTTTTAGTTTTTTTCATAACATCTTCAGTGGCTTGTGCTTTTCCTTGCTCATAAAAAAATCGAGCAAATTGATCTGGATTCATAGCCATAGATAAACCTCTGTGATAATTTTCTGCATCTTTTAAAAACCCTTTCTCGTCAATAAATTTATTTACAAAATTCAATGGAGTTGATTGATTCTTTTTTAAATCAGAATAATTATTTGGTGCATAAACTAATTCTTGATCACCCACGTCAAACTTAAAACCTTTAAATTTGTCGTTTAAAACCTCATCGGTTTTTTGAGTAAACCATTTTTGTTTTTGCAAGTTTAATTGCTCTACACTTTTAGATTTATCTAAATATTGCCTATACTCTTGGAGTTCTTGTGTAACTTCGGCAGAACTTTCTCTTGACTCAAGAGGCTGTTTGTATAATTGCTGTTGTTCTTTGAAAAACTTTTTAGCTTTAGCAATAGCTTTTTTCTTTGCTATTTTGAGTTTTTTTATTTGACTCGCATCATCAACTTCAGCGTCATAATCAAATTCTTCCATCATAGAATCTATGTCCTCTGCATCGAGGCCTTCCTCTGTAATAGTAAAATACTCGCGTAACAAAGAGTCTGGAGAATAATCGGAATAATCAGTTTGCAACTTTGCATAGTCGTTTATTCCTCTTCCAGTTTCTTGTTTATATTTAAGATATGATTGTACATCATCTGGTAGATTGGGCTCTTTTTCTTTTATTTCTAAAAGCTCATCTATCGTTGATATCTGCTTACCATATCTTTCTTCAATATATGAAAGAACGGATTGATCATCAATAGGTGTGGCGGATGGTATTTCCTCCTCCACTGGTTGATCAACTATTTCTTCTTTTTTTTCTTCTTGTACATCTTGTACATCTTCTGTTTTAACTTCCTCTGTTTCTACAGGCTCCGCTGTATCTTGAACTTCTTCAATTGTTTCAGCGGTTTTTTGTTGCTCTTCATGTTTGTTAAGCAACTCTTGCTCAATTTCTTGTTTTGACTTAGCTTCCACTTCAGTCATGTCTCTTACTTTGATTTCCATTGTATTAAATTTTATACAAATTTACAGAAAATTTAAACACGAATTATCTAGGTGAAAACTCAGCTAAATCAAATCCATCTAATGTATCCTCATTAGATTCAAAGTTTTTAGGAGGTAAGTTGTTTTTTCTTTGATTTATTAACTCTGACTGTTGAGTGTTTTGCTGGCTTATTCTTTTGCTTTTAGCTTCTTCTTTATTATCTTCTCTTTTAGTAAGCTGTGCTTGAGTCATACCTTGAAGCTGTAAGTTGTACTGAAATTCTTGCTCCATTAATTGTGATTTGAGTTGAGCTTCAGCTTTTTGACGTTCTATTTCAAAAGCAATATCAGCTTGCCTGTATTTCATTTTAGCTTCTGATTCAGCATTTATTTTAGAAATAGCCAGCTGCGCAGCTATTTGTTGAGAGTTAAGTTGTTGCTTTGCAACCATTGCTTGCTTTGTTAAATCTTTCTGTTTATCTTTTTCTTCCTTGGCTTTTCTTTTAACTTTAAGTAATTGATTTGCTAGCTTTATGTTTTTTATCTCCCTAATGTCAATTGCATCTTCTAAACTAATATCTTGTTTAGATAAAGCCATTTGTATATTTTGCTCCAGCATAGCCTTTTGCTCTTCATCTGGGCTTATTTCAATAAACACCCCAAAGTCATATATGTAAAGCTCATTAATCTCTTTTAATATAGATGTATTATATTTTCCAATTTGATTTACAAACTCTTCTTTAAAGTCCGCATACTCTAACACATCAGCGACTCTATAAGTAAGCGCTTCTGCTAAAGATCTATATATATAAAGACTTCCATCTAATATATGTCTAGTAGCCGTGTTAGAATTTAATGCGGCTAATTTTTGAACTCCTACTAATGCGTCAGGATTAGGTGTAGATGCATCTCTCGCTTCATTTAAGCCTGTTACAGCTCGAATCATGTCTAAGTAATGGTTGAGGTTGCCTATAAGCATTTGTGTCTTAGAAGCTCCTGAATTGCTTGTAAGCTGTTGTATAGGTACTTTAGCTTGATTAAAATCTCCTTCTTGAGTATAACTCCTACCAATTACAGAACCTGTTTGAAAATATAATCTTAATGCATCTTCAGGATTATAAGCTGCTCCAGTTCCTAAGTCTACTTCGTTTAATCCATCGGCATCAATATATACACCATCCGGAACTGTTCTTGCGATAACTTGTTGAAGTTTTAAATGTGTTATTTGAATTAAATCAGCATAAGGAATCATTCTCCTAACTAAAGACTCGATTACACCTTTGTACATTCTTGGCGCAACAGCTACATAATTTGGTAAAGCATGTTGGGATGCAGACTTTGGCCTTACCATATTCTTAGCCATTTCCCATTTTAATATTATGTTTGTTCCCATAACCATAATACCCTCATACCAAACGTCAATCTTTTTTTCTATTTTTTCAAAGTTACCCTCCTCCATCATTTCTTCAGGTGGATTAAAAGTGTCGTCTTTTTCTATAACCCGAGAGTTTCCGTTTTCTAAGTTTTTCTTTTTGTAAACTACAGTTTGAGTGGTTTTATAATTAAAATACATTAAAGTACAAGAGTCTCTATAGAATATATCATTTTCATAAAACTGTGCTGTATTATAATAATCATACCAGCTTTGACTGTACTGTGATATTTTTTCTAAATCATCATTAGTGAGAGTGGGATCTATTTTAACTAATTCAGCTATAGGAACAGTTTTAATCTCTCCCCAATAAAAACAATCTTTAAAATATGGATCTTCTGTATAACTATAAACTACATTAGCAGGGTCTACATAAGATATTTCTACTCCTGCGCCAGGTAAAAACTGGTGTTTAGCTATTCCTATTCCAATTGTCATTATATCATAATCTACTCTTTTTCTTATATCGTCATAATGGTTTTCATCAAATATAGTATTAATAGCAGTTTCTTCCGCAATTTCTATTGCAGGTTTGTAATTTAAATTCATATATAAAGAAAGCTCTTCATCATTTTCAGGTAAATCATCAGGGTTCATAGTAAAAGGATTAAAACCTGTGCCTTCTTGTATTTTCATTAAAGGCTCTTTTACTTCCATTTGACCTTGTATATCTTCTTGAAACTTACTTCTTTTTTGTTGAGATAAAGCATCTTGAGCATAAGCTTCTACTTTAAACAATCTATCAGCCATACCGTTTACTACTATATCTACAAACTTGGGAATTATTGGAACAGGCGTCCAATCTAAATTTAAATAAGATAAGTCTCCGTCAACAGCAATTTCATTTTTATATTTTGCTACAGACTGCTCTCCTCTTGCGTATAACCTTAATCTATTAAAATCTCTAAACTGACTATAGTAACGCACTCCGTTAGAGTCTTTTCTAAACCATTCGTATTGTATTGCTTGACCGATTTGAAGCCCATATTCTAAAGAAGCTTTATCCTCGTCAGATGCAAATTGATCAGGAAAGTTTATATAAGGAATGTTAATATTAACTTCTTTCATCTAATAAGCTGACTTATTGTTCCACTATTATTATATCTTGCAAAGTTAAGGTTTATTTTTGATTGTTTTTGAATTGGTAAATATACTGACTTTTGATTTGCCATAACCGCTAATCCTGAACTAATAGTAGCATCAAACTTAGTTCGATTACTTATATCGAATCTAGCCCATTCTTCTAGCGTTCTAGTAAAGTACATAGTGCCCATTTCATCACTAGGTCTATATGATCCTTCTAAATCTAATCCGACTTGTTTTTCTATGTATGATTCTAAAGCTGTAGCGTGAGCTTGTTTTACCTCTTCAGATGAATTAGGTATACCTCCTAGTTCTTTTTCCGTTTTTGATAGCTTATTAAATCTACGATCGGGTCGATTCATACAAAATCCTCTATAACCTCTATTCTTAAAATGATATAACAATCTAGGTTTGTTGTTTTCAATTAATATCGGCATACTATAATATATACACGCCATTAATACTTCTTCAAAAAATATTTCTGCTGTTTGTGGTCTAGCCACATATTCTAAAAAAAATTCATTACTTGGAGCATGCTCCATATTAAATTTTGTTAAACCATGTAAAGCTCCATTAGACCCTCGTCCTCCTACTGTACCTGATATATCATAAGAGTCACAACCAAAAGCTCCAATGTGTTCATTAGCTGGATAATAAGTGCCGTTTCTTTTTATTTTTTTATTAGATAATTGTTTGGGTGGACTCCAACTTATTTTAAATCTACCCCTGCTGTCGGGTGCCCAAACTACCTCAGAATCCACTACACCATCTTTCCAGTAAAACTTACCTTGTGTTACATGATGTTCCATGATTAAAGAATCATTAAAATCTATTTGTTGATATATTTTAGTTAAATTAAATAATGAAGATTTACTTTCATCTCTAAAAGCGTGTGATTCTGTTCTAGGAAATTGTCTGTAAAATTCATTAAGAGCATCTGCGTCCTTTTTTAATGACTCAACTTCTGCCTGCCAATAATCGATTGCACCGTAAGTAATCATTTCTCCATCAACCCCCTTTATTGCACTACTAGGTTTATTGAAAACAGGCATACCGTATATGTCTATAAAACCCTCCATGTTCCACTCCATTGGAATAAAAAGAGAATATAAACCTGATTTTGTTTGACCGTTTGCATTTCGATTTCTTATGTTTGAATCGTCATATAATTTTTTAAAATTTTCTCCACCTTTACTTAAAGAGTTAGAGGTAGATCCCATCATACATTTTCCAATAACTTTACTTCCTAATCTTAAACAGGTTTTGGTAACACGCCAATTGTTTTGTATATTATTAGGCTTTATCCATTTACCTGATTCATCATGTACAAGAAGTAATAGTTTTTCACCATCATAAGAGTTATCGTCTGTGTTCTTCCAATCAATAGTTGTATCTAAGCCATCCAACTCTTCATTCATTACTTCATGCATATTCTTTTTTGTAATTTTTGAAGCAGGGACTCTAAAAGCTAATTCTGTTTTAGGTTTGTCCATTCCATCTTGAATAGGTTTAAAAAAGAATGGTAAACGACTAGAGATAGGAACAACTTTATCTGTAAATAGTTTTTTAGCATCCGCTCCTGTTTTAGACAATATACCTACTCTTGAATCTTTTGCTAGAGTTCCCGTGTTTACACACTCTGAAGCTCCCATAAAAGAAAATCCCGATCTTCTTATTTTTAAATAAGACATACCAAAGCATCTTTTATCTGCTTTACATGCCTCCCAATAAATAAAGAATATTCTATTTGCTTCCCTAAAATCTGGAAACCCTACATCTATATTAGTCCATTGTAAGTACATATAATGACTGCCTGTAATGTATGTGGGTTTACCGTTGTTATAAAACCAATAACCTTCATCTCTTTTATCAAACTCACCTTCTATATAGTCTATCCACTTAGCTTTAAAAGTAGGAGACATTTGATTCCATTGAAATATAGAGTTTATTTTGTTTAATTCCACAGGAGCTTCATGTCTTTCCCAATATTGATTATGCTTTTTATCTGATCGTTTATGTATATGCTTTGGCTGTTTAGGAATACCAATGGCTAATCCGTTTATATTTACTATTTCACCAACTTCTCCATTTTTAGAAATGTTTACAAAGTCATATTTTTCATTATACCCATACAACCAAGTTTTAGCTTTATTCTTTTTAGAAAGAACTGCTTTTGGAATATACTCCTTTACTACGTGTAATAATTTATTTTGATCTTCTTTCTGCAAAACCTTGATTACTAATTTTTAAATCTGTGTCTTTTAAATTCTCTTCTTCTGCATCAATTTTATTTAATATTTCAAAAGCATCAAATATAGCAAGCTTTTTAGTAGCCGCCGCATTTTTTAATCTATCTGCTGCTAGCTCATCTTCTGGATCGGGTTTTATAATATCTTCTTTTGCAACTTTTATTAATTGCTGCACAGCTCTTCTACCCGCTTGAACTATTTGTTTTTTTAATTCGTCTGAGTTCATATTTTTAAAGTTATTTGATGATCATACATTCTGTAAAGTTTTTGATTATCTACAGTAAATTCATATTCACTATCAGGTTTAAAAGATATTTTATCGCCCTCTTTAACTCCTTTAGATGTTAAGTATTTATTAGCGTATTTAATTTTACCAACTAATGGTTCTTCTGATCCTAATTTTGATATGAATGATTCCTCCTTTGGTATAGGTTCGATAAAACAATACCTATCATGACTAATCCATTTGTTGTTTTTTTTGTACATAAAAAACTGATCATTATCTATGAAAAACAAATCGTTTTGAAAAAAACTCTTTCCGCTTTTTTGTCTTCCTTTTATATCGTTATAATATTTAAATACATTATGATGCACCAATAATGTGTCTCCTATTTCTATATCACCATCATATCCTATAGGCGTTGAGATTACTATTGCCTCTCTGTTTGAATAAACATGGTTTTCTATAGAAGTGCTGGTTACAAAATCAACTCCTTCTATGTTTTTAGTATTATTATACCTTTTATTATTAATTGGTTTTACTATAAAATAAAAAGGAGATTTCATTAAAAATTTATATTAAATTCTATAACCCAAGGCATGTTGTTGTTAAACTCTTTCCAACAAACAATCTCATCTTCCTTTTTAATCCAAATCCTAATTCCTTCTAAATCTTTTTTTATTAAATGAATTTCATGACTTCCTCCTAACACCGGCTGCCCTACTATATAGTGCATAGAGCTAGATTTATAATCAGCCCCGATTGAAATTTTTCTTATATCCATTGTATTAAATTTTATTAACAAAGATATAAATAAATTATCTGCCTTGACCTCTGTATCTTTTTAGATAATTTTTAGATGATTTTACTTTTGAAGATTTAGTTTTAGCGTGCACCCCGGGTCTACGTTTTTTTGGTCTTTCAATATATGCGTAAGCAATAGCTCGTCTAGCCATTCTTTTGAATTGATTTAAATTTTTCTGCTCCCCTTGAACCGAAGTAGGCTACATAGACGGTTATAAGCAA
>CETN01068614.1_pt1 | contig 11591 bp, 7 predicted proteins | sample 531301 | NCBI WGS metagenome assembly CETN01 (sample SAMEA2622656, study PRJEB7988) | marine metagenome | isolation source: saline water (ENVO:00002010), including
TCTTCCGATATAACCGTTTCTGTCTGCCATTAGTTAACTCCTGTCAAGATGCTTAAGTTTACATCAATCGCATTATCTACATCACAATAAATTCTTACTTTATCATCTCCTTCTAACACTGTTTTACCAGCATCACTAATAACAAAAGAACTACCTGCTGGAACAGGAATCTTACTTGCAATTGCTGCCTCAACTCCTTCACTATTATCATGAATACCAACAGTCAAACTTACTTGATTATTAGTATTATTTGCAAATGTTCCACCAATCAAAATACTCTTTGTTGCACTAGGTGATGCATATGCTTCAGTTGGAGCCAAAAATTTTACATTCTGTCCCGTTGCCGTTGCTGTGTTAGTAGAAGCACGATCAACCGTGACTTGACCAGAACCAATAACAGTTACTTTAGTTCCTGCAATAAAATTGGCATTATCAACCAAATTACCTACAGCAACACCTCCTGTTGAGATATTAGTGATTGTAGTGCCTAATGCTCCAATAGAACCTGCGGAACTTGTTGTCACAATCCCTGCTGCTCGCACTAATTTATTTGAAAAAGCTTCTGCCATTGTTTTCTATGTGTTAATTTTATTTATTAACCGCCAAGAGCGATTGCAAGACCAAGAGACACACCTGGAGGAGGAAGATAAAGATCTACTTTGTTACCATTTGCTTCAGCAGTAAGTCCTATACCTACCACATTTAAAAAGGTAACTCCAGTTCCAATTCTAGTACCACCAGATTGAATACCGATTGCTGCTGTTAATCCAGGAGAATTACCTGTAAGATTAGATCCATCACCCCAATATTCAGCATTTGCACCAGTAACAACACCAACTGTTGTCACACCAGTAACAATCAAATTATTAATTGTGGCAATACCACTAATATTAAGGTTCCTACCAGAAACCTCATCATATACTACATCGCCAGTAACATTTAAGTTACCTCCAATATAAACGTCACTTAAAAACGTTCCGACCCCAGTGACATAGGATTCGGTTGCTCCTATACCACCGAGGACGTGGAGAGTATAACTGGAGACAGAAGTTCCAATACCAACTCTTTGAGTATTGGTATCTGCAATTAAGAGGTTATCATTAACCTCTAGTCCATTTTTGACTACAAAATTTTTATTGACCGCCATTCGGGTTCACTCTCCCCCGCAATTAGTATTATACTTTATTTAGCTAAGTTGCAATTCTGATAATAACTCTAGATGGTCCAGCCAAACCTCCTGGAGCACCTTGTTGAGTTTCTACTATTGTAACAGATCCATCAGTATATCCTGATCCACCTGCACCTCCACCTAAAGTTATAGCACCATCACCACCTGTAGCACCATTACCACCCTGTCCACAATTTGGGGTTTGATTTAAACCTGCAGTTTGAATAATATTATACCCTGCTTTATATCCTCTAGTAATAGAAGCACTATTGGTTACTACAGTACCATTTGACAATCTAAATTGACTATTTCCAGGTATATCAGCACAAGGAGCAAGACCTTGCTGAGCCCAATAAACTCCTTTAGTACAACTTATAGTTTGTCCACCATTTACACTACTTGAGGGTTCTTGAGAATCTCCAGGATATAGTGTTGGAGACTGAAAAGCAGATCCAAATGTGCCTTGATTACTTAATGAACCAGAGAGAGGACGGGGATTGTTTGTGCTACTACCAGCACCATTACCCGCTTGACCATCTACATCTACTCCACCACCAAATCCACCACTACCAGTTGTGCCACCAGAACCACCTTGACCTACACATACCATCAATTCACCTTTCCTATAGACAAAAGGTGCATTAATTGCTTGAGTAAGTCCTGCAATAACATATTCTTCATTTTGTTTCATTGTAAATCTTATTATTGAATGACCTCCTGGTCCTCCTACTCTTCCACCTGAACCTTGACCCCCAAATGTATCTCCTATTCCACCTCTAAGTTCCATCTCTACATCAATATCTTTATTAGGAGCATATAAAGAATGTAGGAAGAAATCAGAAGCAGTAGAAGAAGGTGCTCTATTCAAAGTAATATCTCCAGTAGCAAGATCAACACTAGATAAAACTGCTTGATTTCCAGCATTTGGAATAGATTCTATATTAATTACACTAGTGGGAACATTAACTGTATAAACTACTGTATCAGAAACTATGGGAGAATTAGAAGCAGTCGCAGATGATAAAACACACCTTACATTAAATGAAATGCCAAAATTATTACTAGTCAAAGTTAAAGTAGGTGTGGTAGCACCAGAAACTTCTGTAACTACATTACTTTTTGTAATAATCCCATTAGTAACATCCAACCCATCCATCTGCCATTGATACTGAATATCATCAGCAAACCTATTATCAGTTAAAGAAGCGACAACTGTGATATCTGTTGCCACATCAGGGAATGTTGATGTAGCAACAGGTTGCGTAGTAATCTGAACCAATGGAGGAACAGTAACAGTTGCTATTCCAGAATTAAATGGTTCATTAGGAGCATTACCAGTAATACCAGTAGAACCTATACCAGTAGCAGTATCTGGGTCATAATCTAACTGTAAGAAAAACTGTCTATCATTATCAGTTGGTGTTATTAAATTTGATATAGTAAGAGTTGTTGTTGCAGTTCCTGTAATAGTCGCACTATCAGATAACGGTCCTACTCCCACTTCATGCCATTGAAAACTAACTGATCCTTTATTTTCTGGTGCTGGAGCTCCAACTAATTCAGTAATAAATGGTTCTATATACTCCTCAACGTAAGCAGCAGGGTTTGATGATTGCTCTACATTTAGTCCAGCATTGCTACAATTAGTTAAAAATAAATCTAAAGATGCTTGCACATTAGCGGGAGTCAAACTTCCAGAACTATCAACCCATAATGTAACTAATGATCCTGTTGGAAGAGATGATAATCCAGCTAAATCAAACCAATCACTTGTATTCGCTGTATTACCCTCATCTCTATTAACATTAAACTTTGTAAAATTTGTTATAGGTGCAGCACCTGTTCCAATGCCTGTTGGTGTTTTAACAAAGTAACCAGCAGAATTTGGAACATCCATCAAATAAAATTTTCTATTTGGATGTGCTGCATAAAAATTATTCCAATCTTGATCGACACTAAATTGAGTGCTTCCTGTATTCTCATCTATAACAGCAATACATGGAGGATTAAATACAGATGTGCCTGTTGGATTAAATCCAACACTTGATATTCCTGTCAAAGTGACAGTAGCACCAGTAGTTCCCCCAACTTTGGTTCCTATTCCCGTGACACTCTGTGGTTGAGTATCAAAAGACAGATAAGGACCATTTAGATCCAAATCTGTCTGTTTGTTTGTAAAACTATTTTTCATTATACGAAGTTCTGACCTCCTACTATTCCATATATCACACTAGTGCTCGGATTTGATTTGAGAGTTGATCCATCAAATATCTTAAACGAATAAATGTCAGTCTTATTAGCAGATTGAGTTACTGTAGGAACAATACCACCTGGCCACTTAACTATACATGTAGCTCCTGCACCCACATGAATCTTATCTAGATCAACACTATAAACAGTGCCACCCTGATCAACTCTAATCGTAAACGATGAAGCATCATCAGGTATGTTCTGTAACCTGAAAGCATTTACCGTTTGATTAGGTTCTAAAGTAAATGACTGTGCAGCACTTAAGTCAACTGATACATCTCCACCTGAAACAGATAATGCACTAACATTTTCAGAGTAAGATTTAAGTCTAGTATGACCTTCAATATCTAATAGTGATCTTGCAGCAGCAGTTCCGATACCAATACCAAATAGAGAAGATTGTAACGTGGTCAATCCACTACCAACTTTGAGGTCTCCAGTAGTAATAATTCCTGCAAGGATATTACCACCAGAATCTTGTATGTTTATTGACGTGGCAGTAAGAATACCACTTACATTTAAATTGTTTGCATTAATAATATCAGCAAAGTTTGCTTCTCCATTGACATGCATTGAAGTGCCAGCAAATCCAATCGAACCTACCTCAAGATTAAATCTTGGTGTTGTAGTTCCAATACCTACGAAGTCTAGTGCTGCATTATAAATTCCATTATTTGCGTGAGTTCTTTGCCATCCTTGAACAACACCACTTGAAACCCAAGATACACCTGCTCCAGTTGACTGGAAGACTTGACCTGCTGTTCCATGTAATCCGTTATTATCAAAAACCTTGGCATTAAACTTAACGTCACCACCTGCAGTTATTGTCAATGCAGATCCAACATTTATTCCTAGATCATTAACAGAAACAAGTGTTGTTCCTGAACCAACCTGTAAAGTGTTTGCACCAGGTGAAGTAGTTCCTATACCAATTTTATCAAAGGTATAGATGTCATCAAGTTTAGAAAGACTGACATTACCAAACTTTCTCCAGTCATTATCTACAGAGTAAACCCAACCAACATATCCACCATCTTCAGGATCAGAATAGTAAAGAATATCACCAGGATTACCAGATAATGTTGGTGTAGTTCCCGTTAAGGTGTGCTTCCTTGATATTGTTTGATCACCCTGAATAAAGAATGAATTTGCTTCTATTCCTTTATCAGATATCGATGTTAGTTTATTATTTAAAATAATAGGTCCATTAAATTCTGATGTGACCTTATTATCAGGACCACCTTCAACCTTAATAGAACGTGAAATAGATGCTTCAGTTGCATTAGTTACGTTAAGATCAGGAAGATCACCAATATCCTCACCAGTTACAGTCTGAATAGGAGTATCGAAGATTTCCTCCTCTCCCGTAAATGCACTTATCTTCTTATTACCATTGAATGATACACCCTGATCATTCATACCAGTATAGAAGTTAACACCACCAGATCTCTTGGTTGACTGTGCTAATAACTCTTCCTTAAGTGAAAGGTTTCTATCTTGCTTATCAGGGAATGCAGTTGAATAGTTACCAGGACCAAATCCAACATATTCAAAGGTGTGACCAGAAGCACGAATGATTGAGTGTCTTCTTAATTCAATTGGATTGACAGAAATTCTTCTTGCCACACTTCCTAAATCATGTGCCTTTGGTTTTGTTCCAAGAACTCCACGGAAGACCTTGATATTATTTGACTGAACTAATGGTGCTGCAGCACATGCTGTTGTCTGTTTAATCCTTACGATCTCATTATCGATCATAAAGTAGTCACCAATTTGAATATCAAGAGTATCTGCTCCAGCAAAAGCAACCTCATCTATTGTTGCATTCACAACACTTTGAGATAAAGTAGTAGTAATTCCAGCATATGTTGGAACCATTCTACCATTTAAATTCTCATTGTCGGGAGTGATAACACCTTGGTTTGCAGCGTATCCTTCACGATATACGAATGGAGATCCAGTAACAACTGGTACTGCTGTTCCAACTCCAATGTTAACAGAGAATGAAGTAAGACTCTTATTCTCTGTAATTACAAAACTTCCATTGAACTTAAGAGAATTATTAGTAAATCCAACTAATCTAACTTGATGATCAACCTTTAATCCATGATTACTGGTTGTAGTAACTATACCAACACCTGTTGTATTGTTATAATCAAAAGACTGAACCTGTAATGCTTCACCAGTCTGATAAACGTATGCATCTGATGCTAGATCTGCACCTACGCCAGTAGTAGAGAAGTTTTCAATAACATTAGCAGATTCTACAGTTACACTAGTAGCAGCACCAGTAGCAACATCAGTAATCTTATAAAGGTCATTATATCCAGAATATTTCTCTGAGGATACACCAGCAACTCTAATTACATCACCAACATTATTGTAAACACTGTCAACATTTATAATTGCTTGAACATGTCCTGTGGTAACTGCAACACCAGTAACAGCCAAAGTATTACCAATACCATATGCACTACCACCATCCATAATCTTAAGGGAAGTGATAGAACCATTTGCATCAACAGTAATCTTCGCAGTTGCATTCTTACCTGTTACAGATGACCCGATTGCTACTAATTGAGCATTATAGAAAGATCCACCTGCACCAGATCCATCTCCATATCCTTGACCACTAGTAATCGTGCTGATACCAGTAATTCTGTTTAATCCATGATCAATGATGGTAGTAATAGTATGTGCAGTTCCAGTAGCAGATTGAATATTAGTAATTCCAACACCAATATTAGTATCACTAACAAATTTGTTTAATGTTTCTTTAGTAACACTCTTCTGAACATCACTAACAACAACATCACCAATCAAGTCTGCTCTTGCAAAAGATTTAGTTTCGTCTGGGTCAGCAACTGGATTATCTCTGCTAACTTGAGGATAAAGTTCTTTTACTGGTTGAGAGAAATTCTCATTAGTAAATGGTGCTACAGTTGGACGGTTAGAAGCATTTAATAAAGTTAAGTAGTAAACTCCATCTTGCTCACCTGTGACATATGGTTGAGACTCTTGATGTCTATAAACAAAGTAAGTATTCTCATATGATTTTCTCTTGAAGAATGGAAGAGAAGTGTTTCTACCAGAGGTATTATTAGTAAAGGTTCCTGCAGTAGTGGTTAATCCAACGCTAAATGTTTTAGAATCACTAATAGAATTAACAATATAGTTTTGGTTGAAACCAGAATTACCTACACCTGTTGTATTAGAAGAACTCTTAACATTTACTAACTCTACTTGAGACCCAACAGAAAGGTCATGAGGAAGTTCTGTTTTTACAGTAACATCAAATCCATTTTGTGTTACGTTAGAGATAAATCTAAAGTTTCTCTGCTGGTTCTCATTTGTTAATGAACCAGATCCAAAGTATGTTTGAATCTCTCCATCAGTTGAACCAATAGAAGTATTTGATTCCTGAACAATGAATCCATCACTTGGTGGTTTAGCAACAGCTCCCCCTAATGAAGATGGAATTACATATCTTGCACGATAAATTGTATCTAATGCGTTTCTAGTGTCAGATTTTCTTGTAATAAATGTTCTAGGTGTTGCCTCTCCTAAAGATGTAGATCCAAGTGAAACAATTCTATCAAAAATTGTATTATCTGTAGGTGATACCTTAATAAACCACTGTGATTGAGTAGGATCGTATTGTATTGGGTGTCCAATATCACCAGAATTCTTATCAGATACTCTACTTACAACTGTTAGAACTCCACCCTTATCATTAATATCCAATGCAGTTCCATCAATTGCATCATTTAGAGTTTTAGCAAGTTTAATATTTGTATTGGTTGTTAATCCTGAAGTAATGGCATAGTAAATGCTATTTGGGTTAACTCCATCAGGAAGTTGACCACTATCACTTATAACACGAACTGACTCACCTGTTAAGAAATCATGAGCAGCAGTAAGAGTGATAACATTTTGGAATCCACCAGCACTAAATTGACCTATGCTATTGATACCTGTAGGACTTCTATCAACAGTAAATGATTTCTCAAAACTACTGTCAGAACCAGGCATTACTATTCTAGCACTAAATTCACTAGTAACACCACCATCAGCACTAACAAACTTTAATGTGTCATCTGGTCTTGCACCAACTCTATATCCTTCAATAACATTCTCTGGTGGAACATCTTCATTAGTTTGCTCATAAAGATATAAGTGGGAAGTAGAACCTACACCAACAGCAGTTCCTGTTACATTAACATCAATAGACTCAAATTCTACTGAACTCTCTGTGAGAGGGATTTCTTTTGGTGGAATAATATGTGTAATATATCCTTTGTCATCTTGCTTAAACGCATTATTCTTAAATCCTACAGCGTTTAGAGCAGAAGCACCAAAGTTTGAGTTAGAGTTAGTGATAGATTGATCACCACCACTCTCTGCTAAAAAGTGCTCTGCATATCCAATAGCGAATACAGAAACAATTTGTAGAACAGAATCATTAGAACACTTAATATGATAGTTTCTATATGATGGTTTGTATATTGCTTTAGAATTTGTGCTTAAATTCTCATTTCCTGGTTGTGTGCTGTCATCATACTGACCAGTAGCAGGACTATCGTTGTTGTAGATAACAAAAGCATTATCATCCTTCTGAAGACCGATACCAGTAAACTGTGCAACCACCATACTCTTAAATCCAGTTGCTTTCTTACCGTCAGCAAATAGACCACACATACCAAAAACAGATCTCAATGATACGTTGAAGATATATGGAGATGCTGATGTAACAGTATCAGAAGAAAGAGTTAAGGTAGCACCAGTAACTGTTGGATGAACAACTGCTGGTGAATTTTGAACATTATAGACTACTCTGTCATTAGTTGGTCTTTCTGCCACAACAAACTTACCATCATAACCAGAGGCAGGGACACCCTCTACACGGAATGGTGTATCTACGTCTAATCCAGTAAATGTGGGATCATCAATAATTGCTGTAATTTGTGTTGTTGCAGTTGCACCATCACCAGAGAAAATACTACTAATTCCAACAGATTTTCCTGTAGAACCAACAATTCTAAATTCGTCGATTTTAGGTTGTATGTCTAATCCAGTGCTTGGATAATCTGGTTCAATTGCACGACCAGATGACTGACCATACACAAGACTAACTTTCTCATAATACATATCCAAGTCAGTACGACTTGAAGAGAAGGTCATAAAGGTGTCATTGATATTAACACCATTTACACCATCAGCATATTCAAAGGTAGTTAACTTATGATGTGAAAAATTAGGAACAAACTCATTTGCCGTATAATCAACAAAACATTTTCCATTTGGATTTGCATCAAACATGGAAAATTGCCAAAAATAGCAACCACCAGTTACACGGAAAAGTGCAGATCTTTCAATATTATCGTTTGTTGGATTTGGAACGTATTTTGGTCTTATTTTTGTTTTTCTTAAATCAAGACCTACAAGAGATGTTCCTCTAGGAATAATAACACCACCAAAGACACTATTCAACTTATAGAGTTCATTATCAGATGATTCTAAATCAAAATTAGTCGTTAAATCGTAAGGTGGTAAAGCGTTGGTTGTCTGTCCGTTTCTTAATCTATAATTATTTGCACCATCAGGAATATAACCAGGTCTATTGTCTATAGTATGATCTCCAGGGTATAACAAGATTGTAGTCTTACCAAATCTATCATTATCCAATCCTTTCTGATATGAAAATCTTGCTGATTCAATTAATGCTCTTTGAATTGTCTTAAATGGACGAGTCAGTGAATTACCACGGTTTTCAATACTATCCGTTGCATCCAAGTCATTTGGATTGACATAGAGAATAGTTCCTCGTGCCGACTTTAGAAAATTATCTAATCTGGAGAGACCCATCTTATTAACACTATAGTTCTTGTTATGGATTATTTATCATTGAACAAATCCATGCAAAACCCTACGTGAGCAAAAATTTGGCGGGATTTTTTTCCGACTTTTTTGGAATTAAAAGTCGATTTTCCCTCACAGAGGACTTGTATAAGATACGACATCATCAGGTGCAGTGTTCCTTACAACATCTAGCACACTCATGAATTCATCTACCGTATCACACTTCACTACTCTTTCATCTCCGTCACTAGAATAAAGATAAAAAGTTCTTTTCAATGTATCCACCACACATTTAGTCAAGTATTCATCATCCATAGGGTCAAAGGTGGCTTACTCTATGTAGTATAGCACAACCTAACAGATTGTCAAAGCGTCCTTGTATTCTGACCTTCATACTTGGGATCATTGGAGTCAGGATCAGGATAATCCTCCCATGTTTCACCTTCATACTCCACTACCAATGGATTAATGTCCTTCCTCTCTGCATATACATGGAAGAAACAATCAATCGGTATACCACTTTTAGACTGAAGATATATCTTTTCAGAATCCCATCTCTTTATAATAATATCTTGATGAGCACCGATTGGTTGTAACTGAACACTGATACTATTGATATGAACCAAATCCTTCCAGTAGTCTGGTAGTATTATCTCTTTCTCATTTCTAACTCTACCTCGATGATATATAGCAACCTCTGCACCCTCTATACAAGCATGTGCAAGACGCATTCCCTCTTGTGAAGGGTGAACTATATCAAACTTCTTTGGGGAAGCATCTGCTGCCCTGTGTCTTGCTTCTAACCTACCTGTAGACTGACAATCAACTGAACCAGTGACATATAAATCACCAGTAATATACATATTCCCTCTTGTCTTAACTGCTGTAGGAAGTCTCCCCGATACTCCTACACTACTCGTTGCTGGAACACATTCATCATCATCATTAGTTGTAGGACCAACCATTAATGTTGCTTCATTTAAAGGAAATACTTCCTGATTACCAATGACAACTGGACCTTCAATCCCTGCTGACCCATTGATTCTTCTCCACCCTGATTTAATAGCACGGAAAACTCCTGTGCCAACTATAAGTTGTCCACCAATGTTTACGTCATCAAAATTCATGTGATTTACCTCTTAATTGTCAGCAACAAACTGAGCTTGAGCATCTCTTTGTGCTCTCTTTGCTGCTTCATTTGGATTATTTTTATCAAAGATCGCCTGTCCTGCAACTTTAGAATCTTTGATCTTAACAGCATCCGTTACCCCTCTAATTATAGAACCATAAAGTTCTAATACACCATTAGCAACAACTTCTGCATCACCAGCAGTGCAAAGTTTATACAAGGTCTTTGCAGTAACTACTACTTTTTTAGAATCAATAAGAACATTTTCAGTAGCATTTAATTTTATATTACCTTTGGTTTGACCCTCACCTACAGCAACTAATTCAATATCAGTTCCTTGCATTCTTATCTTACCATTGGTAGCAACAATAGAAATATCACCATTCACAGCAGTTATTATAACAGAATTCTCTGCCTCTTCCAATGCACTTCCACACTCAACTTGAAAAGCACCTGGACCAGTGGAAATTGTCCATCCTTTTCTTTCACCGTCAATATCTAAACTTAATTGGTGCTCTGCATCAGGAGTATATAATCCAACACCAGCAGTTACGTCACCTTGTTTATGAACATGACCCATTTTAATGGATCCTTTGTCATTCCCAAGACCAATCTCTGTATAATTTTGTACTGCTTGATCAGTCGGATTTTTACCAGGATTTTCCTTTGGTAATCTATCGTTAACTGATGTTAAACCTCTTTTCTCTACAGCCATTATTAGTTACCTCTAATAAGTAAGGTTGTCAGGAGTGCCTGGAATATTGAGACGAGGATCATTACTTCTGATATCAGAACCCTGTCTCTGGATTGCAGATGGAGGTGTTGTAACTTCAGCATCAATACTCTCTTGTAGTGTATCATATATTTGGATTAGTTGTCCAGCTGTTTCATACCATCCAGCATATTTAATGCCATTTTTATAGAAGATAGAACCATAGTATGGTTTACCATCATAGTATCCAGTCTGTTTAAGTCCAACAAGATCAGTAACTTGAAGTAATCTACTAGGATCAACCAAAGGTGGAGTTCTTCTAACTTTAAAGACAGGAGTTCCTTTAAATCCAATACCAGTAGAAGTTGTTATGGATATATCAGGTGTTCCTGTAAATCCTGGATAACCCTCTGTTGGAGGTGGAAGTTCTGATGTTGATGGTGGTGTTGGTGGAGGTGTTCCTGGTGGAGTTC
>CETN01047852.1_pt1 | contig 11544 bp, 10 predicted proteins | sample 531301 | NCBI WGS metagenome assembly CETN01 (sample SAMEA2622656, study PRJEB7988) | marine metagenome | isolation source: saline water (ENVO:00002010), including
CAGAATCAATAAATGAAAAAAGAGACCCTAATTTATTTTATGTATTATATCAAAGGAAAGGTGTATTTAACAAACCTGCAGCCGCTGGATATAAAGATAGAAAAGATGCTGAAAAATTTGCTAAAAGTTTAAAAAATCACAACACAATGATTCTTAACAAACAAACAATGAAGAATGTAAAAGGTGTTGATATAAAAGAAGAGTTATCTCAAGCAGAAATCGATAAACTGAAAAAGATTGAAAAAGAATTACAAAAAGCATCTGATATACACAAAGCACAATCTGATGCTTTAGCTAAAGGTTCTAAAATGCATGCCGCACAAGCTGATAGAATAAATAAAATGTATGAAAGGCTATATAAAAGATTAGATGCTGCGGTTGATAAAGATGGTGTACCTCAAGGATACGACCCTATTACAGAATCTAAGACTAAAGAAAGTAAAGCTGTTCAGATGATATACAAATATGAAAAAAAAGAAAAAAAGTTTTATGATAAAATGGCTGAACATGAAAGAAGAATTGGGCCAAGAGAATATGCAAAGTTTATCATAAATGCATTAAGAGGATTTGGAATTAACCCAAGGCAATACAAAAGAATACCTGATGCAGAAGAAAAACTTTATCAAACAGTATCAAAAAAATGATTAAACTAACAGATATATTTAATGTTAATGAAAATGCTGAAATGATTGATAAAGCATCAATGATTTTACCAAGAGGAAAAAAAATATATTTACAAGCTGAGGAAAAAGATTACTTAAGAGGTTTGATTGTAGAATTAGCTGAAGATGGTGGATATATTATAAATTACTGGTATGGTGAAGATGCTAAAGTATATCCTGTTGAAGTAGAAGTAGATGGTGAGGATGTAAAACCAGATGCAAAAGAAGTACATATAAAATTTCATCCACAATTAAAAAAATAAAATTAGTATCATGAACTTAATGGATATCCTACATGATTTAGTAAACGAACCAAAAAACGAAGATTTGCGTAAGTGGTTTGGTAAAGGAAAGACTGGCTCTACATCAGGTGGAGGATGGGATAGATATGGTTCTGATGGACAAAAATTAGGTAAATGTGGTGGAGGTAAAGAAGGTGGTGCATATGCAGCATGTTTATCAAAAGAAAAGGCAGCTAAATTAGGGCCAAAAGGTAGAGCAGCATTTGTAAGAAGAAAAAGAGCAGACCAAAAGAAAGCTGGTGATGCTAAAAAAGGTGGTAGTAGAACTAAAGGTAAAAAGCCAACATTTTCTAAAACAGGTGCATAAATTCTCCTAATCAATACTTATAATAAATAAGTTACACTTAAATTAAGGAGAATGAGTAAACACCCAAAATTAGTTTCTGTTAAAGTCAAGAACAGAGATATCAACAAAGCACTTAAAATTTTTAAAAGAAGAGTCAATGAATCGGCACATTTATTTGAGTTGAGAGAAAGACAACAATTCACAAAACCATCAGTAGTAAAAAGAAAAGCTAAGCAACAGGCAGTAAGAGAACAAGAAAGAGCAACAATCATTGCAAAAATAAATGATGGTAATACTAAACTTCAGTTAAAGACTAGAAAGAAAAAAAGAAAAAAAGGAAAACCCCAAAATCAGAAAAAAACTAATGAACAAAAAGGTTCATTTAAATTAATTTCATAAAAAATAAGGTTTTTCGTATATATTCTATATTTATATACAATAATCCACAATTGTGGATTCATTTTTATGGTTTTTAATACCCACGAATTCTTATGTGAGGTGACCGAACCGAAAATTAATTCTTATTGAAAATCCCTTAATATTTTCACGATAACAAACGAAAGGTTTAAAAAAATGGCAAATTCAAATTTATTGAAAGAAGCTATTGCTGATGCTAAAGCTGTTAGAGAAACTGCTATTGCTAATGCTAAAATCGCTCTTGAAGAGGCTTTTACTCCAAGATTACAATCAATCCTTTCTCAGAAACTACAACAAGAAATTGAAGGAGAAGATGAGAAAAATGAAATCGATGACGCTGATAAAAATGAAATAGATGACGCGGATAAGATGGATGAGATTGAAGGTGATGATGATAAAAAAGAAGGAGAAGAGATGAAAGAAGAGTACGATAAAGATGATGCACCTGATGGTGGAGCATCTAATATCGGTGATGCGGATAATAAGCAACCAGCAGATGATGCTAATAGTTCATCGCAAATAGCTCAAGGAAATCCTGATACTGAAGTTGACACTGCAGAAGTTGGTAGTGAAGAAGATGACTACGAAAAAGCTAAAGTAAGTGAAGGCGAAGAATCAGAGGACCATGATGAGAAAAAGATGGATGAAATCGATGATTCTCATGATGACAAAAAAGAAGAAGGGTACATGGAAGATTCACACGACGATATCGATGAAGAACTCGACTTAGAATCAATTATCAAAGAACTCGAACAAGAACTTTCTGAAGAGGAAGCAGACCACGAAGAGGAACTTGATGATGAGGAAAAAGAAGAGGTTGAAGATATGGTTGATGACGCTGTTGATTCACATGAAGAAGAAAAACATGATGATGATATGGAAGAAACTTATCACGAAGAAGAAGAACATTCTGATGATGACATGGACGAAGAAATTGATTTAGAAGAAATCCTAAGAGAAATGGGATATGGCGATAAAGAAGTTTCTGAAATCGATGACAAAGATGATAAGAAAGAGGACATGCACGACAAGGTTGAAGAAAACAACGAATTAGAAGAAACTAAAGCTGAACTAAGTGAAGCAATTTCTACTATTAAAGAGTTGAAGTCTACAATCAATGAAGTAAATCTATTAAACGCTAAATTACTTTACACTAACAAATTGTTCAGAGCTTATGAACTAAACAACGACCAAAAACATAAAGTTGTTGAAACATTAGACAGAACTAAAAATGTTAGAGAAGTAAAATTAGTATTCTCAACATTAGCTGAGAGTTTTAAAATGGGTGGAACTTCTAAGAAAGTAAAACAAGCTAAAATTAACGAATCATTTGCATCTAAGCCAGTTGCATCAACAGCTCCTAAAAAGGAAGTAATAGTTGAATCAACTAACGCAATTGCAGATAGATTTAAAAAATTAGCAAACATTAATTAATTTAATTTAAAAATTTTAAGGAGAGATAAAAATGGCAAATTTTGATTTATCTAAACTTATGGAAGGAAAGAACCCACAAGCAGTTATGCTAGCTGAGACTAGAGAGCTTAAAGGTAAGTGGGAACAAACTGGACTTCTTGAAGGTTTAAACGAAAGAGAGCAATCTCAAATCTCTGTACTTCTTGAGAATCAAGCAAAACAATTGTTAGATGAAGCTACTAATACTGGTACTTCAGCTGGTTCTGAGGAGTGGAGTGGTGTTGCTCTACCATTGGTTAGAAGAATTTTTGGCGAAATCGCATCAAAAGAATTCGTTTCTGTACAACCAATGAACTTACCATCAGGTCTAATATTCTATTTAGACTTTAAATATGGTACTGCACAGCCAGGTAATCCTGCATTTAACGGAAAATCACTTTTCGGTGGTACAGGAAATGACCTTGGTTCTACTGACCAAGCAATAAACGGTCTTTACGGAGACGGTAGATTTGCTTATTCAGCAAACGATGTAACTGATTCAGTTGCAGTTGGAGACTTAACATTATCATCAGCATCATGGGAAGATGTTGGATATGATGCAGCATTATCAGCATCAGTAGCTGCTGGTACACTAGCAAAAATCCAATTCGCTCATTCAGAGTTAACAAGACCTGATTTAGATGGTGTGAGAAGTTATTTCTTCAGTTCATCTGACTTTGCATCTGCAAATGCATATTTCCCTGCACACACAGAAGTAACTGGTTCTAACATTGCGATTTACGCAACAACTGATGGAACTCCGTTAGCTGATGGATTACAGGTGAAGCATTCACAACAACCAGTCGCTGAAAACAGAGGTGATTTCGAAGATGGAAACGCATCTGCAGCTGTTGGAACAGATTTAGGTATACCAGAAGTTGACCTTGAGTTGAAGTCTGAAGCAATCGTTGCTAAGACAAGAAAACTAAAGGCTGTATGGACACCTGAACTTGCACAAGACCTTAACGCTTACCACAGTATAGATGCTGAAGCTGAATTAACTTCTATGTTATCTGAGTACATCTCATTAGAGATTGACTTAGAAATCTTAGATATGTTAAAAGCTAACGCTCTAACTACTGAGTTCTGGTCTGTAACATTAGGTGAAGAATATGATGCTAATACAACATCATGGGTAGCTGGTACAAACGCAGCGGCTTACACAAAAAATTCTTGGTTCCAAACTTTAGGTGCTAAGTTAAATAAAGTAAGTAACAAGATTCACCAATTAACTCTAAGAGGTGGTGCTAACTTCGTAGTTGCATCTCCTGATGTATGTACAATCTTAGAATCAATTCCAGGATTTACAGTATCTGCAGATAAAGATGCTTCATCTTTCGCAGCTGGTGTAACAACTGTTGGTTCTATCGCAAACAGATATACTGTTTACAAAAACCCTTATATGACTTCTAACGAAATCTTATTAGGATTTAAAGGAAGTAACTTCCTTGAAACAGGAGCTGTTTACGCACCGTATGTACCACTTATCATGACACCATTAGTGTATGACCCAACTAACTTCACTCCAAGAAGAGGAGTTATGACGAGATACGCTAAGAAAATGGTAAGACCTGAGTTCTATGGTAAAATCTTCGTTAAAGATTTAAATAACTTATAATAGTTAATTAAAACTTTAGAGTAAAATTAAGAGGAACTTCGGTTCCTCTTTTTTTTTGTTTTATACTCTCCTTTTAAATAAATTTATATTTATAGTAGTATAATTGAATAGATAGGAGTAAAAAGATATGTCTCAAGCAAGAATTTGGACGGGTTCAGCAGATTTTTCATCAGGTTCTTCAACCCCATTTGGTACATATGATTCGGATACATCCTTTCAAACCGATGCACCTAAAGTTGCATCTTGGTGTGCGAAAAGATTAGGATATCCAATCATTGATATTGAATTAGAAGGTGAAAACTTTTTTGCAGTTTTTGAAGAAGCTGTTAGTGAATATTCTTCACAAGTGAACCAATTTAACATAAGAAATAATATAGGAGCCTTAGAAGGACAAGCTACAGGTTCTAACTATACAGGTAAATCAGTATTAGGTTCTGAAATAAACAATGTTGTAACAGTAGCCGAAGCATATGGTAACTTTGCAAATGTTGGTGGTAGAACTGATATAAAGAAAGATTATATAACAGTAAGTACTGGTTCTCAAGAATATGATTTACAAACCCTATTTGCAGATGTTTCAGAAAGTGGAGAAAGAATTGATGTTACAAAAGTATTTTTTGAAACAACACCTGCTATTCAAAGATTCTTTGACCCATACTCAGTAAGTGGACAAGGAACACTTAACTTAATTGATGAATTTGGTTTCGGTTCATTCTCACCAGCGGCACAATTTATTTTAATGCCTATCTACGAGGATATGTTAAGGATTCAACAGATTGAATTCAATGACCAGATGAGAAAGTCTGCACATTCATTCAACATAGTTAATAATAAATTACAGATATTTCCAAAACCACAGAGTGAATATAAATTATGGTTTGAATACCAAGTTGTAAAAGATAGAAGAGAAAACGCAACTATCATAACCTCTGATGTTGTTTCTGATTACTCTAATGTAGGATATAATTTTGCAGAATATGCAAAAATAAATGATGTTGGTAAACAATGGATTAGAAAATATACACTTGCTTTAGCAAAAGAAATGTTAGGAGCTATACGAGAAAAATATTCAACAGTACCTATACCAGGTTCAGAAGTTTCCTTAGATGGTGCAGCATTAAGAGCTGAAGCACAAACAGAAAAAGATGGACTTATAGAACAGTTAAGAGAAAACCTTAATGAAGTAAGTAGAAAACAAAGAATGGAAAACGAATCTTCAATTGTTGAACAACAACAACAAATTATGAATCGAGTTCCTCTAAACATTTATATAGGATAACATTATGCCGAAGTTTTTCAATGCAAAAGATTTAGATTTTATAAAAACTATTTCTGAGGAAGTAGTGGATTATGTTGTTGAATCAGCAGTAACTTTATTTAAAGTATCTGTTGGTGAAACAAAAACTAATTTATATGGTGAATCATTAGGTAAAGTTTGGAGGGCACCTTCTACTCTTATGGCTATAGTTGATAGAGAACCTATGAATGTAGTTTATGAAGGATTTGGTGCAGATAGACAACAGGCCGTAGAATTTAGATTCAATAGAATGAGATGTAGAGAAACTTCATTTGCTGTTCCAAAAGTTAGAAATGTTAATGGTGTATTAGTTCCAACAGAGGCTATACAAAACTTAACTGCTGGATATCCTGAAATAGGTGATGTAATTTTATTTGATGGTTCATATTATGAAATTGATAATATTAGAGAATCAAGATTGATTGGTGGTTCACCTGAAATTTATGATAAAGAAAATGATGAATTTGATGATGCAAGAACAGAATTAACAGCAGTCGCATTCATGGTAAGAAGAAGTCAAATACAAATAGATGAAAGGATATATCACTAATGGCAATAGACCCTCTAAAAAAATTACCAAAAAATAGAGCCCTTCAATATAAAAAAGAAAGTATAGAACAAGGAAAAGGGGTAAAATTATTTGATGTTGATTTAGCAATAGCTGAACACATGATTGATACAGTTTTACCAACAGTTGAAATATTTGAAGAAAAGCAAAAAATACCTGTTGTATATGGAAATCCTGAAAGATGGAAAGGAGTTCAAGTAGATGGATTCTTGAGAGATAAAAAGGGAGTTATACAAATTCCTTTGGTAATGTTTAAAAGAAATTCTATTGAAAGAAACGATGTATTATCTAATACAATGAATCGACATGTATCATATCCATCAGTTTCTAAATATTCAAAAAAACATAGATACGATAAGTTTTCAGCAATGACAGCAACAGAAAAACCTGTTGAACTGTATGATATAGTAATACCTGATTATGTTACTTTAACATATGAAGTAATTATATGGACTGATTTTACTGAACACATGAACAAAGTAGTAGAAGCTTTTCAATATGCTACAGATGAGTATTGGGGAGATAAGAATGGATTTAAATTTAGAGTAAAAATAGATTCATTTGATAATACCACAGAACTAAGTGAAGGTTCACAAAGAATTGTTAGAACAAACTTCACTATGGCAGTGAATGCTTATTTATTACCAGAACAATTTGATAATGAATCAACACATAAAAAATCTATTTCACCTAAAAAAGTAGTTTTTGGATTAGAAACAGATTTGACTGGTTTAGATGGTGGTAATGTAACAAACTCAACAATAAAGAAAAAATTATTAAATGAATATGCTGATGTAATTGATTTTGTATCAATAAGAGGGGCAAGTCAAGGTTCTTTCGTAGATGCAGATACAATGAAATTAACAAGTGTAGAACTACCTAAATTACCACCTGAACTAATTGGTACATTTGATGAAGATGAATGGTTTAGAGTTTATATAAATGGTGTGTTGATTCCAAAAGCAAAATATAACTTTGTTTATACAGATAATACAGATGAGGTTTACTTTAATTTTTCAACAGGTTCTTTATCTGAAGGTGGAACATATCCAACAGATTTACAGGCAAGTTCTACTGATTTAGGATTTATATTGGAAAATGATGATGAATTTGGTGTAACTGGTAAATTTATAGAATTATCATGATAAAAGATTTAGTAAATATATTAGCACAAGTACATGAACCTGATGAATATCAGTTAAGTCCTCATAACTTAAATCATAGTACATTTTCTATTTGGAAATTAGAAGATGGTAAAATGAAAGATTTAGATTTACAAGTTAGGTCAAAAAGACCCGAACATGCAAGGTTTGATATATTTATAAATGGTCAATATATTTTAGAAGCAGATTATATTTTTGAACATGATGGCAAAAATTTACTTATTAAGTTTATAAAAGAAAATTTTAGTTATAGTTTAGATAGTAGTGATGAAATAAAAATAGAAGGAGATATACAAGTAGGATGAGTTATACTAATAAACCAAAACCTAAAATCATAACTCCTTTTGATGATAAACAAAGGTTTAAAAATCTTGTGTTAGAGGTGATAAAAGATATGGAAATATTTACTCATACACCAGATTCAATATCATTAGATGGAAGTATTTTTACACTTACACTTAATAATAAAAAACTTGTTTATCAAGATATATCTGTTGATGATATACCAGAATATGTAGATGTTTTTCTACAAGGAGTAAAAAAAGCATCAGATACCTATGGGGTTACTGATAATGGAACTAATGTAGTAATTGTTTTTACTGAAAGTATAACATTAAATCCTGATTTAATTGTAAATACAGATTTTTCAGTAAAAGGTAAAATAGTGAGTAGATAATGGCAACACTTATACAAAGTAAACAGATTGAAGGAGTAGTAACGGCCTCAGTAATTGTAGGTGAGTTTGAAGTTAGTGGTTCATCACAATTTACTGGCTCTTTAAGTATTACTGGCGATGTTACAGCATCTGGTGCGTTCATTGGAGATGGTTCTAAACTTTCTTTTGGTGGAACAAATATAGTAAGTGGTTCATCCCAATTAACATTTTCAGAATTAGGTGGCTTACCAGCAGGATTAATTAGTGGTTCCTCACAAGTAGATTATACATCACTTACAAATGTACCAACCTTTTTACCAGGTGAAAATACTACAATCACATCTGGTAGTAATATTATAACAATATCCTCAACAGGTGGTGGAGCAAATGATTCATTGAACTCATTTACTGCATCGTACTTTGGTGATTCTGCATCTTTTGATTCAAGAATCGATGGTATAAGTGCAAGTGGTAGTGGTGCTGATTTTAATGTAAACCTATCAAATATTCCAAGTGGTTTAGTAAGTGGTTCATCTCAAGTAGTATTTACAAGTTTAAGTAGTATCCCAAGTGGTATAATCAGTTCTTCAGAACAACTTCCAGCAGGTGTTGTAAGTGGTTCTATACAAGTTTTAGGTGGAACTGATATAATTAGTGGTTCACAACAAATAACTGCGTTAGGATTCATTTCCTCATCTCATACAGATATAACATCTTTAAACTCATACACTGCATCAAACGATATTAAAATATCTAATTTAGAATCTACAACATCTTCATTAGATACAAGAATCACACAACTATCGAACGCAACAGGTTCATATGAAACAGTAGGTAGAGGTATAATAAGTTCATCAGAACAATTACCAAGTGGTGTTCTTAGTGGTTCAGAACAAATAACATCTTTAGGATTTATATCTGAATCTTCAGTAAATACATCATTAAACACATTCACTTCATCTATTCAAACTGAAGTTGATGGATTAAGTGCAGCAACATCATCCTACTTAACATCAAGTGGTTCAGTTGATTATAGTGATTTAACTTCTGTACCAAGTGGAATTGTTAGTGGTTCAGAACAAATTACAAGTTTAGGATTTATATCCGAATCATCTGTAAATACATCTTTAAATGAGTTTACAGCATCTGCAACAATACAATTATCTAATTTGGAATCAACAACTTCTTCATTAGATACAAGAATTACTACTGAAAAAACAAGAATTGATAATATACTAAGTGGTGCTGATGCAAATTATGACCAATTCGTAGAGATTGTTGATTTAGTAAATTCAACAGATACAGAAAACGATACTGCATTTGCAAATCACTATACTTCAAGTAGACAAAGAGATTTAGCACTCGAACAATTCAGTAGTTCAATACAAACTGAAGTAGATGCATTAAGTGCAGCAACTTCTTCATATCTAACTTCATTAGATGGTGGTATTATAAGTTCATCAGAACAATTACCTGGTGGAATAGTAAGTGGAAGTTCACAATTAACTGGCTTAGGATTTTTAAGTGGTTCTTTATTACCAGGTACTAATATAACAATCAACTCTGGTAGTGATGGATTCTTTATTAGTTCTTCAGCGGGTGGTGGTTCAAGTGTAACTGTTTCAGATTCAGCACCAGGTTCTCCATCAGAAGGAGATTTATGGTGGAAATCTAATGATGGTAATCTTTATGTATATTATGATGGGTATTGGGTAATATCTATTGATACTACAAACGCTTTACCAACAGGTGTTCTTAGTGGTTCTGCTCAAATAACTGCATTAGGATTTGTAAGTAGTAGTGGTGATAGTACACCAGCAGGGACAATAAGTGGTTCACAACAAATTACTGATTTAGGATTTATTTCTTCATCAGATTCAACAACATCATTAAATACATTTACCTCATCCATACAAACAGAGGTTGATGGATTATCAGCAGCAACTTCTTCTTATTTAACTGAAGTACCAGCTGGAACAATAAGTGGTTCATCACAATTAACCTCTTCTTACGATGCAAGATATGCTTTAAGTGGTAGTGGAGGAGCAATACCATCGGGTACTGTTAGTGGTTCATCACAATTAACTTCCTCATACGATGATAGATACCAATTAAGTGGTTCATCTATACCTTTTGATGGAAATAGAATTGTATCCCAAGAAAAATTACCAACGATGTTTACTTCATCGTTTAATCCTGGTACAAGTGGTTCTGTTGTAGATTTCTTAAATGCAATATTCTATCCAAATAGTGACCCTTCAATTACAAGTGGTAACCAAACAATATCAGAATATAGTGCAAGTTCAGCAGCAATATTTACTTTAGAAGCAACAGACCCTGAAGGTCAAACAATTACATTTGGTACTGCCTCTGATTATACAGATGATTTAGTTAGAGTTGCATCTAATGGTGTTGTAACTTTAAATGCATTAGCAGAATCATCTTCATTTAATACTGATTTAGTGGGTGGTTCACATGGACATACATTTACTGCAACAGCAACTGATACATTTAATTCAACAGTAGAAAAAGATATTACAATATTTGTTACTCCAAACGCAGCACCGATATTTAGAGAAACATCGGTAGCAGGAAATCAAATTACAAATGTTACCGCAAGTTTAAATGAAAGTTCAACAAATGGAACTTTAGTAAAAAGAATATTCTTTACAGATGCTGAAAGTGATACTATTACAATTGATTCATCATCAATATCACCTCAGGCACACTTTACAATTACAAAATCAGCAACTTATGTTGATATAACACAAAATACAGGTTCACTTAATTATGAAGTAGACCCATTATATACTTTCAGTATTAGTGCATCTGATGAACATTTCCAAAACTCACAAGATAGTGATTCTATTTCAGTTTTACCAGTATCAATTAGTATTGTTGATAATGCAACACCAACTGTTAATAATCAATCACTTTCTGCTATAAATGAAAATAGTTCAAATGGAACAGTAGTAGGTTCTATTTCTGCAAATGATACAGAGGGAGATACTATTACATTTGTAAACTTTAACTTATATAAATTAGAATTAGATAATGCAAATGTATCGAGTGGTTCATATGGTGGAACATCACAATTAACAGACCCACATGAAAATCCATTCCA
>CETN01007386.1_pt1 | contig 11538 bp, 23 predicted proteins | sample 531301 | NCBI WGS metagenome assembly CETN01 (sample SAMEA2622656, study PRJEB7988) | marine metagenome | isolation source: saline water (ENVO:00002010), including
GGATAAAAGAGAGGTTCAATTCCTAATGTTGCTCCAACACTACCTGTCAACATTGCAAGGTTTTGTGGCATACTTGCTTGATAAAATTTAGGTAATAACTGACCTGTCTTAGGATCTACAGCTTTTACAAATCTACCTGCCAAGTTAATATCTTTTCCTCCTGCAATACCTGTTAAACCTTGACGTAATCTATCGCTTGCTAATCCTCTTGCTAATAAAGAACTACTAATTACGTCAGTTCCTCCTACTAATGCTCCTGCTAAAGGATTACCAGTAGCTAAAGTTGTTAATGCTCCAGTTATTATTCCACCTGGTAAAGATTGTCCAATTAAATCCGCACCACCTTTCTGTAAGAAGCCTGTACCACCAGGAACTCTTCTTATTTGTTTAAATAATTTTCCTTTCAATCCCTGAGGTAAAGTCATATATTTATCCCGTTCCTTCTATTTTATCTGGAGTATCCCTAGCTTCTGCTTCTGCTTTTGATCCTTCTAATTCTTCTGTTGCTTGCTTTTGTTGCGTCACAACTTTATCACCTCTTTCTAATAATTGAGCAACTGAAACATTATCTTCTGCTTCATTCTTTGCATCTTTTTCTGCTGCTGCCATTAAGTAACCATTTGGATCAGGGTTACGCATGCGAGGCATTGGGTTCTTAGCAGTTTTTCCAGGATTTAATGTTGGACTAATATTATAAGCTTCTAACCATTCATAACTAAAATCAGGTTGATCTTGTGGTCTTTGTCTAGTACGTCCTCTACCTTCTTCAAAGTCATAATCCATAGGACGATTAAATCTACCAACACCATCAAAGACTTCATAGTCAGATGTAACTGCATCAGGATTTTGATCAAAGAAAGGAGAATTTCCTACAAAGTTCAAATCAGGGTTTAATGTAGTTTTTCGTGTCTGTGATCTCTTTAATAAATCTCGTCTTGTAAATCGTGAAGGGTTCCAAGGGTATTCGCCTTCTGCTGCTTTTGAAGAAAATAGATCTTCAAAGTCTAGACGTTTAGCAATCTTTCCTCTTCGGTTAAAAGGATTAGTTATATACCTTCCAAGTTCTAACCTATGGTCTTTCATGATTCCTTAGATTTCTTTTTTTTATTAAGACCAACTAATGTCTTACGTAAGTTGGCTTGCTTAACTGTAGTCTTATCATACTTCTCTGGATTAGATAAAACATTTTCTTGTAGTTGAGCAGATGTAATACCACGTTTTTTTGCTTTAGCTGTGAAAGCACCAGGACGTTTGATTGCAGAAGGAATCCAATCTTTTTTCTTTTTATCCTTTTTCTTTTTATCAGCCATTAATTTTTCCTCTTTCTTTTTTCGAGCCATTGAAGAGGTGTTTCGAATTTACCTCCTACTATTCTAGACTCTGTTTCTGGGTTAAATTCAACTTTATTACCTCGTAAATTTACATATTCATTTTGTACAACAGATGGACTAGGAGTTGTTTGTGTTATACCTTGAGATTTTAAATAAAGAGCAACTTGTTCTTGTGGTGTTGTTTTATTTAAATCTACTCCTTTACTTGTCAACCAATTAGGATCACTTAATTTTCTAATTACTTCTGATTGTTGAACAGATAATCTTCTTGCAGGAGTAGCTTCTTGAATCTCCGCAGTATTTAATAGGGGCTTACCTTGTTCTCCCATAGTTTTAATCATATTTTGTGTTCCTTTACCTCCTTCAAATGCCACACCTACATCGGCTAATTTAGCCATTTCTTTATTTCTTATAGGACCAGCAGCATCACCATATTGATCCCAATCAGCAGGTTTAACTGTTAATCCATAATTTCTCTCTTTTGCATACCTTTCAGCTAATGCATCAGCTCCTTTAGCACCACCAGCAATAATATTTATGTTTGTACCTTCAGCAGGATTTAATTGATTAATTGCTTGATCTAAGCTTTGAGATAATTCTGTATAGTTATCATATTTTCTTCCTCCTGTAACAGCTATATTTAATTGATTATCTTTCCTTTGTCCTGCTGGTTTTCTATATGATTCTAATTTTCCAGAAGGAATATTTTTAGCAGCTCCCGTATTAGGTAATATATTTCCTCCTCTAGTTAAAATACGTTCTTTATTACCAATATATTTAGAAACAAAATCTCCTCCTGTTCCTTTTTGTATTGATGCAACATATTTATTATCTAAATCAGTACCACCCATACCTCGAATACTTGTTCCACTTGCAATTTGAAGTGGACTTTCTACAGCTCCTGTATAAATATCAGTCTTAGGAACATTAGTTATTGCTTTTGGATAGCCTCCTGTTAGTAAACCACCTGGAACAATTTCAAGATCTTCTGGACCTATATCAGTAACTCTTTGTGTTGCTTGATTTAATGAAGATAAAGAATCTCCTTCATCCGTAATAAGTTCTTTATTTCTAGCTAATTGAGGTTTAGGTCTAACTACAGTTCCTTCTCCTTTCCAATCAGTTAATGTTGTTGGTGTCCATTTTTTTATTCCTCCTATCCACCTTTCTTTAGTATCTGCCACACTATCTAATCGACCTTGTAAATAATTAATATTATTTTGATTTTCTTTTAATTCTTTATTAACTAATCCTAATCTTTGTGCTAATTCTCTATTACTTCCTTGATTATTTAAAGACCATAAAAGCATATTTTGTTCTTCTAATAATTCATCTGTTTGTTTAATTAAAGGATTTAATTGTTGATGAATCTCTAATCTTGCTTTACCACTCCAATCTTGTGCATTTGAAATCTTTTGTCTATAATCTAAATCTGCTTTTTGTGCTAATTCAGGTTTTATATAAGGTTCTTTAATTTGTCTTGAACCAGTAGCTGTATTATCAAAAACATTCCTTACTGCAATAGGAAGTTCAACACCACCTACATACTTAGTTTCTTGATCTAAGTTAGTAAGAAATCTAGGATCTTCACTGCCAAGTTTTATTTGATTTTTTAATTGTGTATAAGAAGGACCATATAAATAAGATTCTTTTCCAAGTCTTCTAGAAAGTTCTGTTTCAATAATTGAAGGTTTAGGTTTTGTTATACCCATTTCACCCATTTGAGAAACTATTTCATCTCTTTCCATCGCTATAGATTCAGCAATTGGGGATTGTGATAATTTTTCTAATTTCGTTTGTTCTAAAAATTCTTGAGCAGTGGGTTGTGCAGATAAGCCAACTCTTTGTTCACTTTGGATAACAGGAGGACCATCAGGTAAAGACTCAGCAACTGCATCAATAGGATCTGTTTTAATACCTTGAGCTTCAAATTGTTCTTCTCCAAGAGCAACTGCATTTTGATCTATATCTTCATTTCTTTGTAGTTGTCTTACAACTCTTCCAGTCTCTTGATCCTCTGCTGCATCTATTGCATTAAGACTTTGATCAGATAAAAGCTCTTTTCTAACAAGATCAGCTTCTTCTGTTAAAACAGCACGAGCACGAGCATTTTGTCTACGTATCTCACTTGTGGTTTCAGGATATATTTTAGGATTTGCAACAGTTCCACGGATAACGTCTATCTGTTCATCAGCTAGGGATTCCAAAGCTTTTGGACCTGTTTGTAATTCTCTTAATCGTTGAGCAACATAAGCAGTTTCAGGATCTACTGCTTTTTGTTCCACAATGAAATCATATGGACTAAAAGTCTTTACTTCTTGTTCAACAACTGGTTGAGTAAAATCACTTCTTACACCAGCACCACCTTTTTCTACAACTTCATAGTTAGGAGTAGACCTTTGTTTTACATCATCCCAAGTAACCGCATCATCTACTTTTATAGTTACAGGTTCAACATTTAAATCTTGTTTAATACCACCAACATTAGTAGATACTGCTTTACCAGGTCTTACTAAGTTTGCAAGATCTCTTCTAACGTTAGGATTACGTGCGGCAACAACACTTGCACCAATACCAGCCAATGCTGCTGTTAATCCAGCTGCTTCCCCTGGTGTATACCACGTAGTATCTGATAAATTATTTTCTTGTGATGCATTTCTATTACTAAGTCTACTTTTTTTCCATTTATCCACAGCTGGGGCTAATTGTGCCTCTTCTTTCTTACTTTGAGGTAGTGGAGTACCAGTAGCTCTAGCATATGTGTAAAAATCAGCAGCAGCGACAGCCATATCAGCTTATTTCAAAATATTTTCCTTCTCATCATTCTATTCTTCATAAATCTAAGAAATAGTGGCATTATTATGAGTAAATAAGACAAAGACAGTAAAAATGGACCCGAATATCAGAGCTAAAAGAGTGCAAGCTATGGAAGCAATAAAAGAGAAAGCTCTAGAAATGTCTGTTGCAGGAGATGATGACCTTGCAGTTAAAGATTTTATTAATACTGCCAAAAGAGAATTAGCATTTGAACTTCCAGACGAAGATTCATTTAAAAAAGCTGTTAAAGCAACACTAAAATTTAAGAAGAAGAATTAATTCGTAGATATTAAAAGTAATAAAGCAGCTTTTTGGCTCCATTCTTGGGCTAATTAGGGATTTTTAGTACAAAATTAGACTTTTTGTTCAAAGAAGGGGCCGTGTACAGCCCAAATAGGGTACAAAATTACCTAACTAGTCTCCCACCGCCCTCCCGTATCTGCATCCGCAGAGAAAAAAAAAGGAAGAGGGGGCACCATCAAATTACTACTAGCCAGTCTGTAGTTAATAGATGGAAGGACACACCGCTCCGAGCCTTCGGCTCGTCGCTAGAGAGTCTGTCAGCAGTTCCAGGTAAATTTCACAGGTTTTCCACAGATTTCCCACGTTTTTCCACAATCGTGCCCGAAATTGGGGAGAGAATCTCGCTGGAATATAGTTCGCATAGAACTGTGTTTACCTTGGCACTGTGGAGATTCACAGGTAAGTCCACCTCTTTATTCAACTCAACTTAAGGAGCTACTCAATGGTTATCACTTATCAAACTCTCATCAAGCCTGAACATAAGTATGCAGAATCAATGGATTATTTTCCACAACGTGTCTTCCATTCTTATCAAGAAGCTCAAGATCATATTAATTCTGAGCTTGAAGAATGGGAAACAGATTGTGTATTTATTTATCAGAATCTTTGGGTTTGTCCACCTGATTGTCCTTTCTAAATAACTGAGTGGGTTTTAAAGAGGAGTTCAACTCTCCTCTCTCAGTATTGGCCATTAACACTAGGGCTGGCCACCCATGGAGACTTTTATGTCTATCAAATCTCGATTGGTATCTTCTCTACGTGCTGTTGCTAACTCTATAGAGAGTGATAACACAGGCGATAAGGTACGCCAGTGGGTATATGACACTCGTGTCAAGACTGCTGATTTAATCAAACCTTCTACTCCCAAGTGTCATTTAAACCTTCAGGTTTTAAAGGGAGGTGCTGAAGTGTCTGGATCATAGCCAGATCGGGGGTGCAACTCCCCCACTTCGGTATTGCCACTCACTGAGAGTGGTATTAATTCAACTTATGAACTATTTCAAATACGTTACTGCTGATCTTTGGATTAGCTTTGGGATTGGAGCATGTATAGGTGGAGTTATTCGTCTATGGATGTGCCATGGTAATTGGGCAAATTTTATGAATCCTTTTTATCCCTTCAATCTTTTAATTAACTGAGGTATTACCTATGACTTCGTTCATTGTTCTTATATGTGTGATCGTTCTACTTTATATATTCCTCAAGAATATTAATGCTTATGGAAAATGATCATGCATAAACCAACTAAATCTTATTGGTCTTATAACCATCCTCTTTCTAGTTGGTCTGACATTGAAGATCGCTATCAAAGATCTTTAATTGATCGCAAGATTGAGACACGTAAGAGGTTATTACAATCTCTTATACGTTTCATTAAATCTTGATCCTCTCCCTCTGCTTCTTCGGAGGCAGACTGAGGGGTTCATTGCTCCGAACCTTTGGTTCGTCGCTTCCCCTTGTCCTTTAGCCCCTTATTTATTATGGCTACTATCAAACATCTTCCATGGTGTTACCCAGAAACAACATCAGATGACTGGGTTGAATATTCCGTTAGTAATCCAGATGCAAGCTTTATGTCTTACTGGAAATTAGATAATAGAGGTGAAGCTTTTGTAGCGGCTACTAAGCCGTTCCATAGAGAACCTCATCTAAGTGTCAAAGATATATTGGAATGCATGAAGAATTACTACGAGGAAATGTCATGTAATCTCTGATCCCTTCTCAAAGCCCTTCCAGTAATGGTGGGCTTTCTGCAGGGTTCTGCCCTGCTTGTTCTATACCTACTTGTTCTATGAACAAAGCTAAGAAAGAGTTGAAGCAAAAGCTTGTTGACAAGTTCGACATTGACTTTACTCATCCAGAGTATATCTCTGGTGATAAACAACTCTTTTATGCTCTTCTGAACGAATCAGAAGATGATTACAAAGGTAGTCAAGAGGAATGCAAAGTCTTACAAGCTGAAAATGATTCTCTTAAGCAAGGTCTTTCAGAGATGAAAACTGCTCATGCTTATAAGATCAAGTGCATTGAAGAGGTAAAGACAGGACTGATAAATACCAGAAATGATCTCGAAGCAGAGTTAGTTAAAGTTCGATCTGAATGCGACAAGCTTAAAGCTCAACAAGCAGAAGATCAGAACAAACTAGCTCTTGCTGATGAAGAGATTCAACTGGTTAAAGAAGTTGCTGCCGAATGGGAGCATAAAGCTACTCATGTCCGTAAAATTCCTCTTCTAGGTACTGATACTCTTAGCTACCAGAGTGATTTCATTCTTCGATTCAAAGATCATACAAAGGAATGGAACGATCTAGTTTCCGACTTCCAGAATAAGTATTTACCTGTCTTAATGGCTTGGTCAAATGCTTTGAAGGAAGCTATTAACTCTTTCATATTGAGGGTTAAGAACGTGGAAATCTAGTTGATTCTCTCCTGGAGTCATTCCCGAAAGGGTTGGCTCCCTGAGAGGTTCATCCTCTCTGCCTACACGATTGGGATAGGCTCCAACACAATTCAACTTAATACCATGCTTACCGTACAAGGTACTGGAAACATCAGCTACGTTCGTTTAGCTAAGAACGGAAATGATGAGTGGTTAGAGATCGAAATTATCTCTAGCGATCTTGATGATAGTCTCCTCAAGGTTTTTGCTAGAAGTAAGAACGGTCTTTATAAAGCTCATAAAGATGGTGCCAAACTTCAAGGTAGACAAGTCGCCTTCCATGGTAGTGCTGATAGACGCACTATTAGAGATCACTATGTTGATCAAGAAGGAGTACTACATACACTCAAAATGCCTGAAATGCGTTTGAGATATGCAGTTGTTGAAAGACTTGGTAAACCTGAAGTAACCAGTACAACTGAAAAGGTAAAGACTATGGCTAAATAGTCGAAACTCCCTTCGGGGAGTCGGTAGGAACTAACCCACCTACCCTGATGAGACAGGTTATTATTCAATCGCAAATTTAATCATGAACCAAGTTAATTGGAATGATGTTGAAATGCCTGAACCAAAATCTTCTACTCTTGATGCTGGTGATTGTGGGCAATTTCAAGGCATTGATTTAAATGCCAAAGATGATGCTGCTGAAGTTCTTGCTGAAGCTGCTCATGAAGATCAACAACTTGATGAGTACATCAAAGAACAGGAGGCATCTAAATGACCTCAAGTACATTTGAGATCTTAAAAGTTCGTAAAAGTACTTTTAGAGAAAGGTTCTTTTCTATAGAAGATCTTGTCGATAAAGTTCGTGGTGTTTTTCCTCCAGAGGTTTATGACCCAGAGAAGAACATTAAAGATCTATTCTTTCAAACTCAGCCATATAACCCAGTGATTTATCTATGGCATGTATGGCTTAAACCTACTTATTTACTATTTCCTTATTTTGAAGGACTTGAAAATTCTGGTTCATTATGTTGCATAGACATCAATCTTGGTTCTATGAAAGATAATGAACGTATTCAAGATAAATGGGTTCAATTAGAAGGAGCATCTGATGAAGACTCTGCTCTTATCTATGGAAAAGACTGGGAAGGATATTATCATGATTTATGTCCTAACCGACCAAAGCTTCCTTCAAACGCATGTTTTGATACTGGTGAGTATGAATTTCGTTACGTTATATCAATTGAATGATATAACTCTCTATTCTCTGCTATGTTATATCAGTTGAGAGTTGACGGACTCTTGGCATGGGAGTTCTAGTAATGGCCTATGGCTCTGCCGAACCAACTAGACTCATAGCTCAGAGGTGGTACTCGCATTAACACTAGGAGACTAGAGTTGATGAACTGCACACCAGCAGGAGCAGAGGTTCCAGAGTATTCTTACTAACGCTGTAGGTTGAGCACTCTGGTTAAAGGTAATACAAGCAAGTCCTTTCTCCCCATTTCAAAGCCCTTGGTTTAATCTCCAGGGGCTTTGTCATTTTCGTTAATTTTTATTATGATTATCCAATAATAATATTTTGAATTTATGACCAACAAGCCAGTCGGACAAACTTTCCAATTAAAAGATCGTGTGTATAAAAAGGCACATACATCTACCAACTTTAGTAATGAACGTATTTACGGTTATGTAACTGAAGTTGTTAAGGAAAAGAACAAGATTGGTCGTAGCTTCTATTATTACTGGATACAACATGAAGGAACAGGGAAGCTATCTAAACATGCACAACATCGTTTAGCTGCTGCACCCCTCACCCCCTCGTAGCGTATTATCACCCAGGTTTTATAAACGCTTAGCGTAGCTGGGCATTAGATGTGATCTCTTTGTTTTGGTACACAAGGAGATGATACAGGTCTGCATGTTTGTATCCATCCCCACGCATCTATGTAAGTCGTCATGTAAGTCGAAGTACATGATCCCAGTATTTAAATTATTCCTTTATCTGCTAACTGTCTAAGTACAGCTGGATCTGTAGATATTACTTGCATTACTTGTTGTTGACCGCCACTCATTGGTAACTTTCCTACACCTTTTGGTGTGAGAGAAACTGTTGCTGATGTATTAATAGGTCTTTGTGGTGGTAGTGATCCACCAGATACGTATGCTCTTCCAGGATTTCTTTGGAGGAGTGGACGACCTGTTGCGTCAACTGCTGGTGCAAGTGATTTCTTCTTAAATATGCCTAATACTTGTTGGAAGTTCATTATTACTTTCAATATGTATCTAACTATTTTATCCGTCCTAAATATGACGCTAAACTGTTTTCCTCACTTACAACCAAGGAGTTAAATGCTTATGGAATCAAAAGCATCAAAGATTAATAGAAAACGAAAGATGACTAACTATCCTCAGAAAGATCCTACTCGTAAATTCTTACCAAAGAATACAACAAAGAGTAGTTTTCTACGCTGGCAACAGTATCAAAAGGAGATGACTTCATGACTGAAAAAGAATGGCTCAATAGAGTCAGTAAACAACTCAAAGGTAAAACAATTATTTCTATTTCTTATTTAAGTGAAAAAGAAGCTTCTGAAATGGATTGGTATAAAAGACCAATTGTTTTGCAATTAGATGATGGTTCTTGTTTAATACCACAACAAGATGATGAAGGTAATGATGGAGGTGCTTTATGGCACTTCAATAATAAACCTTCAAAGACACATCAAGAACTTATACCAGTAATGACATGACTAAAGAATTTAGAGTTTATGCAAAGTGTCTTACCTATTATGGCTACACATATGAAGCAGAAACTAAAGAAGAAGCTACTGCATTAGCAGAGCAAAAACTTGAAGCAGATTTCCATCGTTACGAAGAAATTAGTAGTGATGATGTAGAAATCTATGACACTGTGGAGGTAACTTAATGACTAAAGATCATTTCAAAGAACCACTCCCTCCTGGAGTGAAAAATCTCGATAACTATGAGATTGATTTTCCTGAACACAATCTTAAAGACTATGTTTGTTATTCCAATAAGGATGCAAAAGATCCTTATAAAGAGTTTCAAGAATGGTTGAATAAATGTCCTATCAACATTAAAAATTATCTGGATTATACAGATGAATTTGAAGTGACATTTTCACTTAAAGAACCAGCTTCAGTAACTGTTCCTAATTTAGGAGAAATCAAATGAAACAATCAGACACAAACTATGACAAGGAAATCAAAGTCGATAACCTTTTCATAGATGCAGATAAACATGAAGAACGAATGAACATCATGGCTGAGCAAGAAAATCAGTATTTTAAACAAGAAGTAACTGATGATATGCTTCCAGATTGGATGAAAGATAAGGAATCCATGTATAACTCTGATCCAAGTGAATGGTCAGGAGTTGATCCTTTAACAGGATTAGAAGTTAAAGATGGAAGCTTTGTTGATGATCCAAAAGATCCACCAATGCTTTGGAACTCAGGGTTAAACTAATGGTTTATTACAAGATAAAAGATGTTCTTGTACCTGATGATGCCTACAAAAAGTTAGGTATTATGTCTACACATGACAAAGTACCTATAGCTGATATTGCATCACAAGCAATACAAGAATGGGTAGTAACAAACTTTGGTAGTCGTTACCCAACAAATCCTTAATTCCCCCACACCCCCACGAGGGAACAACCAAAGGGGAATTCAATAACAGACCTCTTATTTCCTATACAACAATGACTGATAGTCCCCCCAAGCTAACAACAGAATCTACATGGAGAGAACTGTCGATTGCATTAGCAAGAAAACTAATGACTCTCTCCCACGGTTTTAAACATGAGTTAGTACGAGAAGAAGCACTCGATGAAGCTTTATACCTAACTGATCAAGTCTGGTCAAAGCAAAGAATCGAAGCTGCTATCCTTGAATGTACGCTAGATGATGAAGACCGAGCTGCTGATTTCTTAGAAGAAACAACTGATAAGAATTTAGCTGATATGAATAGAGAGGACATCTTAAGTACAGCGATTAAACTGGGATGGGAAAGAGATCCTGAACCTACAGATGAAGAGCTGACTAATTATGGTGAACCTCCTATTACGCTTAACGAAATGCATACGAATGCCTATAAACAACACATCGCACTCCACTCCTAAATCAATTAAAACCATGCAAGTAGGTGATACTGTAACTGCCAAAGTTACTACCACAAACAAGAGTCTAGTTAAGGGCGAATCTTACCGAATTGTTAAGATAAATGAAGCTCTAACTAGAAAGATTTACTGGGTTAAAGGTAAACGTTCTGGTGATGTTCAAACAATGGCATTTGAAGAACATTTAACAACATGAATTACATTTTCCTTGCATCTTCTATCTTCATTTGTTATTTATTAATAAGACTATTTATAAATAACTCACACCCAAATCATCCATCATGAAAGATACTGACTGGCATGACACTAATTATTTAAGTAATTGGTATGAAAACAGTAAAGAAGATAAAGGTCCATGGAGAATTAACATTTATGAAATTAGGCGAGGCTATATTCCTTGTAACTCCTTAGAAGAAGCTGACCGTGTTTTTCTTGAAGTTCAAGATCAAACAAATGGGCTTCGTCATCAACATTTAGATCGTGTCATTTATAGACATATAGATCGAACATTTGGTCCAAGGATACAAGGAATTATTGAGGATTAATTTACCTATGACTAA
>CETN01010379.1_pt1 | contig 11516 bp, 5 predicted proteins | sample 531301 | NCBI WGS metagenome assembly CETN01 (sample SAMEA2622656, study PRJEB7988) | marine metagenome | isolation source: saline water (ENVO:00002010), including
AGATTTTATATGCTAATGTCTATGCTAATCTTAATGATTTACCGAATGCTAGTACGTATCACGGTATGTTTGCTCATGTACATGCAACTGGATATGCATATTTTTCTCATGCTGGAGCTTGGTATCAACTTATAGACACAACTTCTGTTCCTAAACTTGGTAGTGATTTTATAGATTCAGCTGAAGCATTAAAACTTATTGATGCAAATGCGTTGGATTCTGGCAGAGGTAATGCATTAATTGATGCCAGAGTAAACTCTACATTTATTAATAACCTTACGATAGACGCAGATACTTTAGGAGGTCAGAATAGTGCTTATTATAGAGCATACAGTAATTTAACTGGTACGCCTACTATCCCTTCACTAGGAAATAACTTTGTTGATTCAGCTGCAACGATTACATTAGCTGATGCGAGGATTGCGAATAACATTATCGATGAAGATAATTTTTCGACTAACAGTTCTACGAGAGCACCTTCTCAACAATCTGTAAAAGCATACGTAGATGCAAATGCTGGAAGTACTCTTACAGTTCAAGAGGAAGGTAGCTCATTATCAACGGCAGCTACAACGTTAAACTTTGTTGGATCAAATGTTACAGCTTCTGGAACAGGTTCAACTAAAACTATAACAATTACAGGTTCTGGCGGAATTGCATTATCTGATCTTTCCGTAACTACCACTTCAGCTTCTGGTGGTGGTTCATTATCATATGATAACTCAACTGGAGTATTTACTTTTGCACCTTCTACAAATACTGGTGGCGGTGGTGGAGATGTTGTAGACGATACATCTCCTCAACTTGGAGGTGATCTAGAAACTAACGGAAACAATATTAATGTTGCTGATACTGATTTATTGCAAATAGGTACTGGAAATGATTTACAAATATATCATCAGTCAGATGTATCTTATCTTAAATCTACTAATGCATCAGCGCCTATAAGATTACAAGCTCCTGCTGGTGAAATAATGGGTAATTTTGCACCAAATGGTAGCGTTGATTTGTATCATAATGGTTCAAAGAAGTTTGAAACGACATCAGCGGGTGCAACAGTAACTGGAGCTCTTACGGTATCGGGTGATCTTACCGTTGATACAAATACACTGTCAATTGACGCATCAACTAATCATGTCGGTATTGGTATCTCTCCCCAAGCAGCAGCTACACTTTCTATCGTAGAAGATGTTGGCACGGCAGATCAATCTCAGCTTATGCTTGGGAACGCTAATGGTTCTTTTATGAGATTAGGTATTACCGGAACTGGTGCTAATGAAAACGCTCATATAAAAACAAATGCAAATGAAGATTTAGAATTTCAAATAGGACAAGCAGCAAATAACGCTTCACCAAATTTCTTATTTTCAACTTCCGGTAACTTTAGTTTAACAGGAACAGTAGATGGTAGAGATGTCGCGGCAGATGGTACCAAGTTAGATGGTATTGCATCAGGTGCTACAGCAAATGCTAACACTGATGCATTGTCAGAAGGTTCATCTAATTTATATTTTACAAATACCAGAGCATTAGATCTTATAAATGCAAATGCATTGGATTCAGCGAGAGCATTATTAGTAGCTGAAACAGAGTTTAGTGTAACGACTGCAAACGGTGGTGCATACAAATTCACTGGTGATGGTTTTCCATCTGAATCAGGAAATAACCCAACACTTTACTTTACACGCGGTAAACGATACGTAATACATAACTCTTCGTATGGTGCACATCCGTTATACATCAAAACAACTCCTGGTACAGGTACAGGTAATCAATATGCATCTGGAACTGCGGGACAAGGTACAGTTAAAGTAACGTTTGATGTTCCTATGGATGCTCCAACAACATTGTATTATCAATGCTCTGTTCATTCAGCGATGCGTGGATCTATAGTTGTATTAAGCGATGCGTCAGCTGTCGATTCAGCTCAAGTTACAGGGATAGTTGATTCGGATTATGTTAACATAAGATCTCTAAAAGGTCTTTCTGTGACTACAGCCTCAGCTTCAGGCGGAGGTAGTTTAGCGTATAATAACGTAACAGGTGTATTTACTTTTGCTCCTTCTACAAACTCTGGAGGAGGAGGTGGTGGTGGTTTAGACTCAGCTCTCGCCATACAACTTATAGATTCGGATTATGTTCGAGCCAGACAATCAGGCACATCAGGTACAACTGCATATTCACCTGCACCAAAATATGCACGATTAGGACTGACTTCAAATAAAAGTGTAAGTACTAGTTTTACGGCTATAAACACTTTTGATACTAGAATTGTAGATACTTCTGATAATAATGCATTAACTTCAACATTAGGCGATGGTAAGTTTATTATTCCAGCAGGTGTTTCTAAAATTAAGTTGAGAGCCTCAGCAATCGTTACTGATGTGGGTGATCAAGTCATAATGCAATTCTGGAAAAATGGTTCTGAAGTAGCTGGAACTTCAAGCGCAGAAGTCCAGTCAACTGGTGTTGATCAACCTATGGCAATGTCAGCTATTCTTGATGTTGTACAAAACGATTATTTTCAGGTAGCTATTTACGCCGGTGATGCAGGAACAGTTTCAACAACAGCACAAAATCGTACTTGGTTTGAATTAGAAGTTGTTGAAGGTTCAATGCTTGGTGGATTTGGTGAGCTATCAACGCTTAGCAATGTTCAATCTACGACACCATCAGATGGTCAAGCTTTAGTTTGGGACAGCGCTAATCAGTATTGGGAACCAGGGACAGTTGGAGCAGCAATCACTGTACAAGAAGAAGGCAGTTCATTATCTACTTCAGCCACTACATTAAACTTCGTAGGATCAGGTGTTACAGCTTCTGGAACAGGTGCAACTAAAACAATTACCATTTCCGGTGGTGGTGGAGGAGGAAGTGGTGGAAGTGGACTTACTAAGCATACATATTTTGCTACGGCAGGTCAAACACAATTTTCAGGAGCTGATGAGCTCGGTACTTCGCTTGCTTTTGATGCTGGAACTATTAATGTTTATCACAACGGTATTCAACTTAGAGCTGTAGATGACTATATCGAGAGTGCAGGAACTAATAGAATTACATTTACACAATCTGTTGATTCAGACGATATCGTAGTAATCGATAAGTTTAGTGGTGGCGGCGGTGGAACTTCGTGGCAAAGTTTAAAAACATCGAGCTACACTGCAGAAGCTGGTCAAGGTGTTCTTACTAATACTACAGGAGGAGCATTTGCTGTAAATCTGCCTGCAAATCCTTCTGCGGGTGATGAAGTTAAGGTTGTAGATGCCTATGGAATTGCAGGTACAAATAATGTGACGATAGGAAGAAACAATAGTAAAATACATGGAGCAGATTCTGACTTCATACTTGACATAAATAGAGCTGCAGTATCATTAGTTTATGTTGATGGAACACAAGGTTGGGTAGTAACGGAGAAATAAATGGCTAGACTTTCGACATTTTTAAGGACAGAAGATAATGCAGTTGGTTCTGGGTTAGTAGTATATGCAAACCTTGCAGCTTTTCCTACTACAGGTCCTACTACGGGTGATCAAGCATTTAATTCTGACAATAATAAGATATATGTTTGGAATGGAAATGGTTGGTTTAGTGTTGCAACAGTTAACCAATCTCCAACTTGGATTACTGAACCTAATTCTGATTACGGACTTAATCTTGGTGAAGGTGCGGTATCAATCACTGTAGAAGCCACAGATCCTGACGGATTTGATCTAGTTTATAGTTATAGCACTACTGGTTTAGGCGGCGCGGCGACAATAGCTCAATCAGGAACAGGAAATAGAACATATACTATTACGCCACAGTCTGCTGGTGAATTTACAGTGGCTTTCACTGCAAGTGATGGTGTTAATGTTTTATCTAAATCATCAAGTTTTGTCATAATATTTACAATAGCTAAATCTGCTAGTACAACATCATTGGTAAAAGCTCAAGGTGCTGCAGCAGCGACGGCTGAGAAGTCTGTATATTTTGATGGGACAGGAGATTACATAACAGCTAGTTTAACTGATACGGCTGGAACTGGAGAATTTACTGCCGAAGCTTTCTTTTATGCTACGGCTCTTAGCACCACTGGAGCAACTGGAGCTATCATGGCTCAAAGAGCCACAGGTGTGACAACAAATAATTTTGCACAATGGATTGTGTATACACAAAATACTGGTAATTTAGGTTGGTATAACGGGGTATCAGGTCAAAGAGTTGTTGAGACAGGCGCTGGTGGAATTGAAATTGATAGATGGTATCATGTTGCAATTACAAGAAATTCTTCTAATGTCATGACTATGTGGTTAGATGGAGTGGCTGTTGGAACTCGTGCTAGTCAAACACAAAATTGGAATTACCCTCCCTTCACGGTGGGCGCGAATGGTGATGGCTCAGCTCCATTTCAAGGTTACATTTCAAATGTTAGATGGATAGTAGGAACAGCACTTTATACACAAACGTTCACACCTCCGACAAGCCCATTAACAGCTGTTACAAACACTAAGTTATTGATATGTCAAGGCACTACTAATTCAGATGCAAGTAGTGAATATGAAACTCTATCTGTAGCTGGTGATGCATCTGTTAATAATTTCAGTCCCTTTCTTCCTTACACAAATAGATTTTATGCAAAAGATAGTTCAACAAGCAATCATAACATGGTAGTAAAGGGAGCAACTACAAGGATGGGATCCTTTAGTCCTTATAGAACCGCTGGATATTCTTTTTATTTTGATGGTGTCGACGATGAAATAGCAATACCAGACAGCAATGATTTTAATGTGGCCTCTGGAAATGGAGATTTTACTATTGAGTGTTGGATATACAAAACAAATGCTTCTGAAGGAACTTGGTTCTCTCAAAGATCTAGTGGTACACTCGAACATAGAATACAATTAGATTATGATAATTACAATTATACTGTAGGATCAGTTGGTATTCACTATGATTCAGACCTTTATGCCTTTGATGGTGGTATTCGCCAAAACGAATGGATGCATATTGCATGGGTTAGAACTGGTACAACTTTGAAATGGTTTACTAACGGTGTTGAAAAAGATAGTAGAACTGAACCTGTAACCATGGCCAATATTAGCGCAACATTTGATATAGGTGCTTGGAGTGGTAGTGGCAGGAAGTATAAAGGTTATATCAAAGATTTTAGAATTGTAAACGGAACTGCGGTATACACCTCTAACTTTACTCCACCTGATCAGACTCTTACAGCTGTTGCAAATACTAAGCTATTGTTATCAGGTCCAGGATATAGTGATAATTCTGGTCAACTTCATAGGATGGCTGCGCGGACATCTACATCAGCTGATCATCCATATATGAGACCTTTTTCTCCATTTGATAAAAATCCATATACTACATCTAGAGGAGGATCCATATATTTTCCTGGTACAAACGATGAACTTCAAACACAAGATGCTGGTGTGCAAGAAGTGACATTAGGAGATAGTGATTTTACTTTAGAATTTTGGGCTTATAAAATGACATCAACAGGTAATAGTTGGGAAGTTTTTATAAGTCAAAATTATGGTAGTACAGGTGGTTTTAGAGTATACAAAAATACAGGTTCAGGTCAAATACGTTTTTACTATGGAAGTAGTAGCTTTGGTTCTACCGCTGGTGTTTTTGGTCGACAAGGTTGGTTTCACTGTGCTATTGTAAGATATAGCGGTACGTGTAAAATATACATTGACGGAGAGGAAGAATTTTCTGCGTCGCTTTCTTATGACTTTACTGGAGGAACAGATGGTGAAATAGAAATAGGACAAGGAGATGTTGGAAACGATTATCCTGTGGATGCATATATGACAGACATTAGAATTGTAACTGGAACTGCAGTATACACAGGTAATTTTACTCCACCTAGTGAACGACTCACAGCAACTGGAGGAACTTATCCATCAACAACAAATGTCAATACATCAATACCTGTAGGACATACTAGATTATTATTAAATATGACTGATGCAGGCATAGTAGACCATAATCAGGGAGAAAACTACATATTAACTGGTGGTCCAAGACCTGCAGACGATTTTGTAAAATTTAGTGGTGATAAATCAATATTTTTCGATGGGACTGCAAGTCAATATATCAGTTGGCCTGCAAAAGAAGAAGATAAATTTCCAGCTGATGACTCAAAAGGTCACGGACATTTTACAATTGAAGGTTATCATTATTTACTTTCAAGGGTGGGTGCCAAACCAACTTTGTATAGCAATTCTAATGCATATTCATCAAATAATGGGAGTCTTACCTTATATGCAGGTCATGACGGCGCCACGACTACACAATATCAGGTCCAATATAATGGATCAGGTTTTCCCGTTTTAAGCGGTGGAACGATCGCCTACAACCAATGGGTACATTATGCATTACAGCGTGCTCATGGGGTTTTAAGACTATATATAGACGGCACACAAATTGATGAGCAATATAGCGCAACAGCAGCAATAACTGGTGCAAATGATACAATTTATATAGGAGCTGATGGACAATACTTAACCACTAGCTATTTAAATGGTTATCTTTCAAATGTTAGAATAACTAAAGATCTTGCCAGATATCCATATGAAGCAACTCCAGTAACACTAACACCAACAAATTCTGGCATGAAAAAGGTGGACGATACAACACCTACTGCCACTGCATCTAATACCATACTCTTAGCCTGTCATACAAATACTCCTACAGCTGAAGGTTCTTCAGGAGGATATAGTTTAACTAATAATAACTCGGTGGCTGAAACTACAACTGATATGCCTCCGGGAGCTCCAGCTGGTATGACAGGGATGCAATTTACCGCTTCATCAAATATGTATCTTGAAAATAACAATTCTGAAATACCAGCACTCAGCACCGGCGATTGGACAATTGAATATTGGGTTAAACATGACACTGTAACTGCTGATCAAACACACATAGCCATATCTAACTATGCACCTGCTATTTTATATGATCATTCAGCGACACATTTTTCAATCTATATTGGTGGTGCTCATCATCACATCGACGGAATAGTAGTTGAAGCTAATAAGTGGTATCATTTAGCTTGGGTTCATAATGATACGACCGGAAAAATTGGTGTGTTTGTCAACGGTACTTTTGCACAGGAATGGACCGAAAGCGTTAATATAACTTCTCAACAATATCGTATAGGACGAGATGGATCACCTGGCGCTAAATACATGAACGGTACGATTAGTAATTTAAGAATTGTTAAAGGTCAAGCATTGTACACTAATAGTTTTACACCTCGAGCATCAAAGTTACAAGGATAAATATAACATGGCAATTACAAAAGCAAGAGTAAAATCAGATGCTGACGCTGGCGCGGTATTAACAGTCTATGCAAACCTTGCAGCTTTTCCAACAACAGGACCATCAGTTGGAGATCAAGCATTTAATCAAGATAATAATAAGATATATGTTTGGAATGGCAACGGTTGGTTTAGTGTTGCAACAGTCAATCAAACCCCAACGTGGGTAACTGAACCAGAAGGTACTTATATTTTACTGTCTAATGGTGTGGCAACATCAATAACTCTCGAAGCCACAGATCCAGATGGATTTCCAATTACTTATGCATACTCAGCTTCTGGCCTTGGAAACATAGCAACTATTTCTCAAAGCAATGCTACATTTACTGTTACACCCTCAACAAATACGGCAAATAGCGGTGTCTTTACTGTTACGTTTACAGCTACTGATGGTGTAAATCAATTATCAAAAACAAGTTCATTTTCTTTAGAATTTTTAGTCGATAATTCTAAAACCACCGCAGTCATATTAAAAGCCGAAGGAACTGGCGATAATTCGACCTTTGACGATGTATCTACTAGTAATCATACAATTACGTACGCAGGAACTCCTCTACAGACTACTTTTAGTCCTTATCGTCATGTAGGATATAGTCATTATTTTGATGGCAGCGGTGATTATCTAAGAGATGATACCATAGGAGATGGTCTGAGTCCAAATAGCGGTCAGACTGAGTCCTTTACAATAGAGATGTGGGTATATAATGATGATACCCCGAGTGATTCTGTTTATATCATAGGTTGTAACCAACTTTCGGGAGGTGGTAATGAATTTCTTGTTGGGACTAATAAAACATATTGGGCCACAGCACAAGTTGGATCTGATTATGGCAGTGATTTTGGAAAACAATATGAATGGCAACATTGGGTCGTAATGCATGAGTATGGAAGTGGTAATAATGACATTGTAACTCTTTGGATAGACGGTACCCGAGTATTTAGAGCTACTGGTCTTGATAGTACAATAAGTCTGGCTAATAATAGTTTTGCTTTTGGTACTGAAGCAGACGCTTCTAACTTTGGTTCTCTAGGAAATTATTTTGAAGGTTACTTATATGATGTCAAGATAACTAGATCGGCTCTATATACTTCTACTAATAAACATATACCTGTACCTACAAGCCCGAGCATAGCACACCCATCTCTTAATGTCTTTCACGGTATGCAAACAGGAACTATAGATGCAAGGTTTACTGTAGGTGGAGGGGTAGACACACAACCATTTACACCGATTAACAATGATCTATATAATGCTAGTCAACATGGTGGTTCTGTATTTTTTGATGGATCAGGAGATTATTTACAACTTCAAGACAACGCTGATTTTGATCTATCAGGAGAGTTTGCATACGAGTTTTGGTTATACAAGACGGATTCAACTTCTGGAAGTTATCAAGCAATATTAGGTGCTAACGGTAGTGGAACTAGTGGACTTACTTTTTATATTACTCAAAGCAATGGGGCTTTGAGTGTTTATCAAAGTAGTTTTATAATTTCAGGAAGTGCTGGTGACATAAGTGGCAACAGATGGTACCACGTTCTCTTAATGCGTGATAGCGCTAATTTATTACAACTTTTTATAAATGGTACCAGAGTTTCTAGCTCAACAAACAGTACAGCATTTACTGATAACTCAGGTGGTGCTGGGGTTAGAATTGGATATGATATAAGTGCAAATGGCTATTTCGCAGGTTATATAACTGATGTAAGAATAGTAAAAGGATCAACAGCAGGATATTCATCTGGTGCAACTATTACAGTACCAACTGCTCCTCTTACTGCAGTTACAAACACAAAATTTTTAATGTCTGGAACAAATGCAAAAATTATTGATAAAAATCAAAATATAGGTAATGTCAAACTTACTGGGGCCCTCGCTTCTTCTGCGCAACAGCATTTTTCAGAGAATACAATGATTTTTGATGGTACCAATGATATTATTGATATGGTAAATCCAATTGTAGGTTATGAAGATCACACGCACGAAGCTTGGGTATATCCTACTGGTGGTGATTCAACGTATAAAGGGTTTTTTGCCTCTGCAGAACCATCCGCCGGCGCTGGTATTACAGTGGCAAAAGATAAAGCGATCGGACCACAAGGAGGATCGTCAGATTTAATTGTATTTAATCCAGTTGTACCAGATAATGAATGGAGTCATGTCGTATTGCAGCGTTATGACGGGATACATTCTCTGTACAGGAATGGTGTACTTCAAGGGCAATCAACTCAAGCTGTAAATTTTAGTAACACAGTTTTAAGATTGGGATCCAGATACAATAATAATACAAATAGGATGTTTGGAGGACATATACATGATTTTAGAGTCAGTAAGGGCCTAGCGCGTTACCCTTATATTTCAAAACCAGTAACACTTACAACAACGAATTCTGGTATGACAACGCCGAATGGTACAACTCCTACAGTCTCAAGCGCAAGTAATACAATATTTTTAGGTTGTCATGCTGCCACAATTGTTGACGGTAGCTCAAACGCAGCTACGATTACAACTGTTGGAGATGCTGTCGTTTCGACCTTTACTCCATATCTAATCAACGGGTATGATGCTGATACGAATATGAGATCTGTACTATTTGACGGCAGTAGTGATAAACTAACTGCAACATTAGGAACCACTCTTAGTACTACAGATTGGACTGTAGAATATTGGGTGTGGCATGATGCTGTTGGAAATGGAAATGAATATCACGTAGAACTTGGTACAGATTCTCCAACATTTTATTATAGAGATTCTAGTAATAATAACAAAATGGCAATGTATCATGTAGGTGCTTTCGGTGGAAGTAATGCCTGGGAGACTTTTTCTCCTAAATCAAGGACGTGGTATCATTTAGCTTGGGTTCATGACGATTCAGAAAATAAGGTGGCTCTTTTTGTAAATGGTGTTTTTTGGGGTGATACCACATACACTGGTGATAGCACTAGCAATTTACTAGAACTTGGCGGATCCAGTATGGATGGATATCTGTCAAATGTAAGGATTGTTAAGGAAAAATTATACGACAAAAACTTCACACCTACAACGGTGGCAATTAGCGCATGATAACAAAAATTTAATAGGAGTAAATTATGGCAGAAGAAAATGAAACAGAAACAAATCCAATGGCAGCATTGGTACAACACGCATTAGACCAAGACTATAATAATGCAAATAAAGTCTTTGGTGACATAATGGGGACTCGAATAAACGATGTCTTAGATCAAGAGAAGATTAAGCTGTCGAATCAAGTTTATAATGGCATTGAGCCTGAAGAAGGTGACGAAACCGAAGACGATGAACAACTCGAACTTGACTTAGCTGATGAAGAGGGAGATTATGAAGAAGATGCAGAAGTTGAAGAAGATGAAAGCGAAGAATACGAGGACGAAGATGAAGTTGAGGATTATGAAGAAGACGAAGAGCAAGAAGAAGAAGACTTAGACGCTCATGACGGCTGATACATAAATATCACAGTAAAAAACTTAAATATTATAAATATATCTAAAGGCATGTAAATGAAGAACTTTGGACAGATTAGAGAGTTAGCGGGTAGAAAACCAAAGGGACAAGTGGTCTTCAATAAACGAATCAACCGCATGCCGGTTAAGATACTAAAAGACATGGGAAAGTATGTCGGATACATTGATGGTGATAGGCTTGACGCGTATAAGTCACAAAAAGAAGCTGAAAAAGCTATTATGACATTTTTAAAACAATATAAGGGATAGGCTATGCAAATCAAACCTTTAACCGCCAAAGTAAATAATCTGAATACAGCTAGTAATCGTTCGACGGTTAGTAGAGCTAATGTGTTGTATATAATGGGAACAGCTGCTGATACTATAACTAATCATACACAAAGTACATCTTTTCAAATAGCACCTAATAGTCCCATTATAATGATGAAAGATCCTGATGATGAAGTTCATTCAGGTGCTAATACAACACATTTTACTTCAATAATATATCCGAGAGGTTAACATGAAACTTATATCAGAATTTCATGATCAAAATCTTGAAGTCTTAACAGAAGAAAAGAATGGTAAGAAATCATTTACTATTCAAGGAATATTTGCGCAAGCAGAAAATAAAAATAGAAATGGTAGAATTTACGAAAAGGCTATTATGGAAAAAGCCATTGGTAAGTATACCGGAGAACAAGTTTCTAAAGGTCGAGCAGTTGGTGAATTGAATCA
>CETN01001857.1_pt1 | contig 11474 bp, 13 predicted proteins | sample 531301 | NCBI WGS metagenome assembly CETN01 (sample SAMEA2622656, study PRJEB7988) | marine metagenome | isolation source: saline water (ENVO:00002010), including
TCAATTTGTGGGGCAAGTGTTTCACGATTATATGAAAATAATAAAAGAAGAAAATGGCTTTAAAAGAATAAAAACCGTGGACTTTTATAGCGTAATTAAATAAATAAACTTTTTTATCTTACAATAAACTTTTTTATCCTTGGGAGGAATAAAAAATGAATATAAGTAAAATGTGGGAATTATTTATAGGTGACAATTTTGACGAAATTGAAATTGTTTTAACAAAAATTCCAATTACGAAAAAATATTGGCGTAAATTTATTATAGATGTTCAAGGTAGCAGTACAGACGACCAAGTCGATGGCCGTTTTAACTATTTTAACACTAAGGCCGAGGCATTAAGTTATTGTTCATATAGCCTTGCACAACATCATCAACCGTATATTCAAAAGCAATATGAAGCCAAAAACCACGACGTTATATTTTTGAAAGAAAGAAATTACGACACTGAAGAAGGCTTTTCCGAAGATCAAGATAGATGTATGTTAAATATTTCTTACCGGCATATTAAACCACTACAAAAAACCACAATAATAACCGAACAACTTAGTGAACTTGGAATGCCAACTGGCGTATTAATAGAAAGCGAAGTGTTTAAATTAAAAGCGTGCATTAGCCTAATTCACCACAAATAAAAAAAGGGCAGGTGTCACCTTCTTAGGCAACGGATAGTCCGTTAGGGGAAGAAAGAAGGTTAGCTTGGGGAGCTACTCGGACACTTGCCCAACTTTCCCCAATTATTATATTTATTAATTAGCGTAAACCAAGAAAGGAAGGCAGACGCTACGTAACATGATTAAAAACATCAACTTAAACAGACAACGACAAAAAATGTCAAGGTCAGAAAGAAAAAGAAAATGGGATTTATACCTTTACAAGCAACCCCTCAGTTTTTGCCAAGAATTGACACCGATTTACGTGCAGGGCGTTGGCATTGCGTAGAGAGAACACAAGATCAAAACGGAAACTGGACAAGCGAAAAAGTTGAGGTTGAAAAGCCTCAATTCTTAGCCGACTTGAATAATTGTGCTATTGGTTGGACGGCTTTTGACCAACAGACTAAACGGCCTGATAGCCTTATGTATCACAATCAAGACGGTATGCCTACACGCCCAACCTCGGAACATAAAGAAGGATTCGAAGTTGTTGTTAAAATGTTAGGCGGAGATTTCGACGGTAGTTTACGCAAATTTGGCAAGCAGGGAATCGCAATAGTTAGGGCATTTAATGAGCTTGTTGACGAGTGGCAAACGCACGAAGAAAGCAAAGACCCCAACCTTTGCCCCGTTGTAAGTGTTACCGGTAGCGTTGCAACAAAAGCCGGTAGATCGACAAATTACCCCCCCACTTGGCAGATAGTAAGGTTTGAAGAACGGCCGGTGGAATTTGACGCTCATTTGCCGGAACGAGCGGAAGAAATTAACAAACGCATCGAAGCCGAGGCCGAGGAACAAGACAAGGAAATGCGGAAGACCGACCTTGAGTTTGTTTAATTTTTAGGTTGGAACTATATTTGGCACCTCATCATTTACCGATGGGGTGTCAGGTATAAAAAATGAAACCACAAACATTAATATTAGACGGCCAACTCCCTGCAATAAACGAAATAATAGCAACCACGAAAAGCCATTGGTCAAAATATAGTAGGGTGAAAAAGGCCAACACTAATATCGTAGCATCGCAAGCGTTGGGGCAAAAATTACGCCCTATAACTAATAAGGTTGACATTGTTTTTTTTCATTACCGCCCTTCAAAACGGAAAGACCCCGACAATGTTGCAGGGGGTGCGATGAAGGTTATTTTGGACGGATTAGTGAAAGCCGGAGTTTTAAAAAACGACACGATGGAATATGTAAATACGCTTTGTCATTGTTTTGAAGTAGATAAAAAAAACCCGAGGATTGAGGTCTTAATATATGAAAATTCGTAAAAGTTTAAAAAATAATAAAAGATTTTTGTCGGCTTGCAAATACGCCGAACGGGGTTGGTATGTTTTTCCCGTTCATTTTGTAACGCCCGACAGAAAATGTTCCTGCGGTGACGATAAATGCACTAATATTGGAAAGCACCCCATAACCCATAACGGCCTTAACGAAGCAACCGTTGAAAAAGAGCAGATAATAAAATGGTGGATGGAACGCCCTTACGCTAATGTTGCAATTCGCACCGGCGAAATTTCGGGTATAAATGTAATTGACATTGACCCGAGGCATGGGGGCGATGACACTTTTGACAGATTGTGTGACGAGTTTGGGAGCATACCCGACACGGTTATGGCTACAACTGGCGGAGGCGGAACCCATATATTTATTCAACATAACAACGCTTTTCACTCACAAAATAATTTAATGCAGGGCGTAGATATTAAAGGCGATGGGGGTTATGTATTAGCCGAACCGAGTAACCACGCTTCTGGCGGTTCGTATGAATGGGAATTGGCTTTTCATCCTGACGAAATGGCTCCGGTAAATTTAGAGGAAGCAAACAAAAGGCTTTTTAAGTATTTATCAGAATTACAAAACCCCGAACACTCTACAGAAAGCGAAGTGCTTAATCCAATAACAAACGAGGGAAACCGAAACGGCACCCTTACAAGTGTGGCCGGCGGTTTACGGCGTAGAGGCTTGGACGGTGATCAAATTTCGTCTATACTGCATCAATTCAATAACGATTATTGTAGCCCCCCACTTGAGGCGGTAGAAGTGGAACGAATAGCCCACGGGATGATGAGGTATCAACCGGAGCCGGAACCCCCTTCAACTATTGACCCGTCTGGTGCCGTAAATACGCAAGACCCAATCCCTGCAACAACCTTACCCCTAACCGATTCGGGCAACCGTGACCGGCTCGTTAATAGGTATGGAACGCAAATGTTATATATACCAGAACAAGGGTGGAGGATTTGGGATAACAATAGATGGTCAATAGATGTCGAAAACCGTATAACCGAAATGGCGTTAAATACTGCAAGGGTAATCAGGGCGGAAGAATTTACCGGAATCGTTGACAAAAACGGAGTAGACAAGGCGGAGAAATGGTCTTACACAAGCGAAAGCATTTCACGAATAAAAGCTATGGTTGAACTTGCAAGTTCGCATCCTCGCATTGTGTGCCCTGTAACCGATCTTGACACACATAAATATTTATTTAACGCCGAAAACACTACAGTTGATTTATTAAACAATGAAAATATTGACCCCGACCCCGAACACAAGTTAACACAAAAAAGCCGGATGCCTTACGAGCCGGACGCACCGTGTCCCAAATGGGAAAAATTTATGTCGGAAATATTACCCGACCCCGAAGTTGTTCACCATTTACAAAAAATACTAGGGGTATCGCTTTCGGGGGATATGTCTGGCGAAGGTATGGCCATACTTTACGGTGAAGGGGCTAATGGGAAATCAATATTACTTGACGTTTTGGCTTGGCTTTACGGTGACTATTTATCTAACGCCCCTGCACATACCTTTTTAAATAGTAGCCGAAACGAAGCTATAAGAAATGACCTTGCAATGTTACGTTCCGCAAGGCTTGTCACGGTTAGCGAAACAAACAAAGGTTCGCTATTAGACGAAAGCGTAATAAAAAGAACGGTATCCGGTGACCAAGAAACCGCACGATTTCTTCACCGTGAGTTTTTCACCTTCAAACCTCAATACAAAATAATTTTAGCCACAAACAACAAGCCGGAAATTAAAGGCGGTTCGCATGGGACTTGGCGAAGGCTCCACTTAATAGAATTTGGCGTTAAATTTGGAACCGATGGTCATCCCCGAGCAGGTAAAAAAGACGAAATTATTGCCGAGCTAAAATCGGAAGCCGGTGGAATATTGAACTGGTTAATTAAGGGGTTTACAAACTTTCGAAAAGAAGGTTTAAAACAACCCCAAGCCGTTGAACAAGCGACGCAACATTACAGAGAAGACCAAGACCCCCTTATAGAATTTTTAAACTCTAATTGTATAATTGACGAAAACCTTACTACCTCAATAAGTGATCTACGGGAAGCGTATAACACATATACCGGCCAAGACGAATCGGCGGTTTGGTTTGGACGAGCTATGGCCGAAAAAGGTTATAGGGCAACAAGACAAGGTTCCGCAAGGTTACGAGTATATAAAGGAATAACGCTAAACGCCGAAGGGCAAGGTTTGCTTGCAAGGAATACCGGTCAATTTATGTAAAAAAAACTTAATAATTCTTTTGTTTTACTATTGTGTTATTAAAAAAAGAACCATATATTTCAATTATTAAGTTTTTTAACCTATAACGAGGACGTTGAAAATGGCAAAAGTATTAAAGCAATTAGAGGAAACCAGAAGAAACCCAAACGATGTTGACCCTCGGGAAATTGCCGAACGAGTAAATATCGGGCCTTTTGAAAAAAGGGCAATTTTAAAAGAACACGCAATTAGGAACAACGATTGGGAAGTTTGGAACGATTTTAAAAATCATATGTATTTTATTAAAAAATATAACTGGAAGCCCGACCAAGATGAACAAATTGTTATGGATAGCAACTTGCACAAAACGGACAAACAAAACACGCTAAACCGGTTGGCCCATATGGGGCGTGGCGATTATAGGTATTACCACGCCGTTAGGGACGGGAAAAAGTTTAAGAAAAACGCCTTAGAGTTACAAACGGAAAAAAGAGAAAATCACGCTTTATTAATAAAGGTGCTTGAAAAAAATGCCCCTGCCGTTTTAAGCAATTTGGAAAAAGCCAGTAAAAGCGACAACCGTATTATTAGGGACATTAAAAATAATATTGAGGAAAACCCCCATTGGTTTACCAAAAAAATTAAAAGCGGTGCCGAGCCTTTAGGACTTAGTGAAAAACAAATTGCTTTTATTAACTCGGTAGCCGAACGCCAACGCACCTATGAAAATAAAATTGCCGAGGATAACGCCGGCTTTACGGGAAGCCCTACCGCCGGACGACAATCTATTACGGGCGAAGTTATTAATATAAAAATGAAAGATAGCCAATGGGGTGAAACTTTAAAGGTATTGTTAAAAGTAAACGGCACAAACGGATATTATAAATTATGGGGAACGCTACCTAAAATTGAAGCCAATGTTGAAAAAGGTGATGTGATTGAATTTACCGCAAGGGTTACCGCAAGCGAAACCGATAATAACTTTGGCTTTTTTAGCCGGCCAAGTAAAGGGCTTATAGTAGCCGAAGGACGTCACCGGTTAAATAACGGCCAGAAGGTAAATTAAACTTTATACAACAAGGGAGTAAAAACGGGGGTAAGGCTTAACGGCCTACCCCCTTTTTTTTATTCCCCCGTTTTGAACATATCTATAAGCCCTTGCATAACAATATAAACGCACACAATAGTTGCCGTTTGCCAAGTTAGGTTCTCAGGAACGGCCCCTACTGCAAGGGTTCCGGCTATACCTGCACCAAGTTTTCTACTGCCGAGCTTCTCCGTTATTTGTTTCAACAATTCCATTTTCTTCCCCTTGTGACCAAAGTATTCCATCAAGTTGCCCTTGTAATTTTTGCAACCTTGCGTCATTTTGAACCAATGTTTGTAACCTTGCGTTCATCGCCTCCTTTATCGACTCAATAATTTTTTCTACGTCTTGTTCTTCAACTTTATTTTGCGTCATTTTTTTCCTCGCCTTATTTGTTTAAACTTTTAATTGATCCAGTTCACGTTCAATATATAAATCATTTAACTTAGTATTTGAAACTTTCAATAATGTCCCTGCCTTTACATCTCCGCCTTTAATTTCATACAAAAAAAATGTCGTAGACAATAAACCGCAATTCGTAATCCTTGCCGGCCGGCGTTTGTCCAAATGGATATAAACACATTCGTTATTTGTGTAACTTGAGCCAAAAAAAATCATTGCCCCCGAAATAATATTACTAATTGATTCCCTAACAAACAATAAAGCCAAGCCAATTATAAACCAATAACCCCACTGCTCAATCAGCAACCCTAAACCGGATTGCTCTGAAAATTTTTGTAGCCCTTCAACCGCCTCGGTTTCCATATTTATTCGTGGGCGGCTCTATAAATAAACCCGACGAAACTTGTGCAAACGAACATCACGACCCCATACATTTCTTGGGACAACCACCAATCTTCCCATTTGTGTCCGCCTATAAATCCGGTAACTTCCCAAGTTTGATATAAAAGCTCGGTAGCCACTCCACCAATCGCCGCAAACTTAGAAGCGTTCTGGGCATGTTTGGAAGCTAATTCCTTTTTCGTTAACTGTATCCGAAAACTTTTATTTTTCGCTTTTTCTTTTTTGACTTCTTTCCTCGTTTCAAGTAGCTCCTGCCGGCTTTCTTTCCCAACGATATTTTCATTTTTTACCGAATCCCGTAAAGCGTGAATTTCTTTTACTGCCTGTATATAAAGTAGCCTTTGCCTCTCAGCTGAAGGAATTTCTTCTGGCGGCGGATAATTCATAATTCAAATACTCGTCAAATAATTTTTTTTGCGTCTATCCTATTGTACGAAATCATCTGACCACCCAAGCGTAACGGCATTATTTGTTTTCTGCTCTTTCTTTTTTTCTTGTAAATCATTTTTCATTTGATCAGATAGCGTAGAATCTCCAATTATTTCTTCCGCTTTTGTTTTAGCTATATCGGGAACTTTGGTCAAGTCTTCTAAAGGAGTAAAATCAGATTTATTTTTTTCGCTTGGGTCAGTTAACCAAACGACTGAATTACGAGACACAAACTCGCCAGTATCGCTATCAGTACAATATAAATTCGCATGAATACCTCTAATATAATTTTCTTGCGTCTCTCCAGATTTCAACTGAACGGTTTCAGTTAATAAATGTTTCTTAAATTTGTAACTCATTTCAATAGCCATATTTTTTATTCCTTACCAAGACGGTTCCTCATAAATAATATTCGTGTATTCTGCGATCACGTTGTTTTTTAAGATCTCACGCATCTTGGCATCGTTAAAAGCTAAAACAATTTTTTCGTATAGAGCAGGGGGACATTCTGTTAAATCATCAAACTCAACAAAATCTTTTTTTTCTTTATCTTCTGGCTTTGCAACGGACAACGGATTTCCTTCGCTGTCGGTGATTGCCGGCCCTGCGGTTACCGACGTGACGGCCGTATGAGTTCCATCAGTGCAATCAACTTGGTAGGTTACAGTGTCAATATATTTTTCTGCATTCTCGCCACCCTTTAAAGTTACGTTTCGGAACACCGTCATATTAATCGGTTTTTCAGATAGGGTATACGTATAAGTTTTTTCAGCCATAGAAATTCCTTTTAGTCCAAATTAAATCGGGTTTGATAAGCGTTGTAAATTGTATTCCGTTCGCTTGCAGATAGCACCTTATTAAAATATAACACTACATGAAAATCCGCATAGAAACATCCCGTTCCGCTTATAGTAGAATTATAACCGCTACCAAAATTTTCAGCCGATGTCAACCAGTTGGAATCATCTCGGTTGTTCCATTGTAAGGTATGAGGGGCACCCGACCGATAACTACTTTTACCAAATGTAGTCCAATCATAATGTTTTGCCGTTTGCCGTTTGTGGTCATCTTTTTCTGCGTAAGGCCAGTTTGGGTTCAGGTTGTAATCGCTCGCTATATGCCAATTATAGGTATCATCGGTAGAATCATTTTGGAAATGCACTTGTCCATATGGTGTATTTTCTGAACTTGCGTACGTCCACATCGTCGGCGTAAGGAAAGCGTTGTTGTCTTGATTACTATAATTGGTCGTGTGGTTGCCCGTTCCTTTGCTTTGTATAAATGCTCCACCATAGGTATAGCACCCGTAACCTTGATTCCAGACCGACAGATCGTTTCTTCTACGCAATAAGGCCGAAGTATTCGTACTCGTTAACCCGTTTTGATCCCAAGCAGGGGAAGTCCAATAAGTGTTCTGCGTTCGATCTCTATCTCCGCAAGCCTGATTCCATTGCCCCCCGTAAGTGTTGAAAGTAGAGGTGTCCCAAGAATCTGTATTACCGTGTCGGCTCCCTGAGATAGCAGGTATTCCTTTGTCGGCCGGTGCCCAACAAAGCGAAGAACCAGACCCCGAATTTGGATTATCTTGAGAGCCAACGCCAAACATTACCGAAGTTTGTTCGTGTGCAAGTAGAGGGTGACACATCATAAAAACAACCCAACTACCGTCTACTTGCGAATCGTTTTGTCCGCTTGTGCCATAGGTTGAATCATTGCTTGGGTAGTAAAACGATTGAACCATTCTTGCACCCCCAAGCCCTGCGTAATTCGTGTCAGAGTTATCGGTTCCATTGTAGCCCGTTGCATTTCCTTTCCAAGGACTCATAATAGCCCCCATCCCGTTACTACCATAATCAGCCGCATTGGCCGTCTGTTTGGTTACCGTTCTGGCGGTGTCATATGGCGAACCAATACTTGAAGAAAAACTTGTTGACCTACGAGGCCGAAAGCACATTTCGTTATAACTTGTCGAGTCGTTAATCATATAAGACGGATGCGTTACCCAATACCCCCCCGTTGCTTCAGAGTTTTGGGGTGAACTACCGTATAGGTTGTCGGCCGCTAAGTTTTTGACGAAACGTAAATTAGAATTTTCGCTTGGTGCCGTTGTTCCATCATAACACGCTGTGTTTGAAAAATCCCAAGCCAAACGCAAACCACCAACGGAAGAATCAATGGTTTCAATTTCGGCTTTACTTGGGGGGTCTACTCCACACGCTACCCAACCACTACCCGTCCAGACTTTTAATTGTGCGTCTGTAGTGTTGTAATAACAAGACCCCGAAGCAGGGGTTCCACCTCCGTAACCAGTGGTTGCCGCCGCATCATTTGCGTAAGAATTAGCAACCCAATTTCCTTTCAAAGCCATTAGTTAAGATCAACCCAAGTACCTGAACCGCTTGCGTTGGTGCATAGCTTTAATTTATTTTCTGTTGAATGGTAATAAATAGCCCCAACTTCAACCGTTTCAGAATAACTTGTCCCGTCTGCTTTTACTTCAATATTTCCCTTTAATGCCATTTGACAATCTCCCGTAAATAGTCTAACTCAATAGAATTTCCATTATCATTTTCTATTAAAATTTTCATCTTAATTTATTACCTAAACCGGTAACAATTAATTTTAATCGGTCTATTTCTTTTTGTTGCTCTTTCATGCCCTCAATTAATAACCCAACTAAATTTCCATAAGCTACGTTTTTTATTTTCTCTTTAGATTTGTCCGTATAAACAACTTCCGGAATAACTTTTTCAACCTCTTGAGCAATTACCCCAATAGACCGTTTCCCCTCTTTAACAAAACTAACCCCCCTTAGTTTGTCAATTTTATCGACAGCCTTTTCAATAGTTTTAACATCAGATTTTAATCTAACATCAGACGTTGAGGTTATGTCACCCGTTGCCGTTAATGCCCCCGTAACTGCTATCGTTGCACCAACTGCCAAGGCCGTTGATTCTTCAAGGTTGTCAATTATTAAAGAATCTGCCGAGGCGTCCCACCATAAATTCGCTCTATCAGTAGAGTTTTCAGCAAAAGTTATAATTGCATCGTCTGTTCCTTGCAACTTCATCTTTTTGCCAGTTGCATTCGTGCCGTTTAAGACCAAATTATATTGACCTGTTCCACCAACAGAAAGTTGATCAAAATCGAAACTTATGCTTTCACCTAAGCCGAACTTAAATCCTTGATACATTAGTTGGAACATAGGAGTTGTATAATCACTTCTATTTACAAAAAACTTATAGCCACCTTTTGTTACATCCACCCCAGAACTATCAGTAGCCGATGTATCTGTCCGAAAAATTATTGTCTCTAATAATTTGGTAGATGTTGCAATAGCTGTTTCCAAGAAAAAGGATTCCGCACTTGACGTCCCTATGGCGAAATGGGCATCACCGTTATTTGCGTCCTTATACATTTCAAGGTCGGTGCCATCAAAAGTTAAGTTAGCCGAAGCACCGAATGAACCCGAATTATTATATTGGATTTCTGTGTTAGAACCGGCAGGGCTTGTCGTTACTGCGGAGCCGTTGACCGTGAATGCTTTGCTTGCGGCCAAATCAATTCCATCATCGTCAATAGTTGCAATGGTTACTTCGTCAACGGCAAAAACAAATTTCCCTTTGTCGGCTCCCGAAGCGGCCGTTACTGTTGAGAAATTAACTGCATCAAGTTCCTGACTCCCACTTGCAATATCTGAGGTAATTAATAACCGGTTTGTTGCACTCGTTCCCAAACTTATGGTCGGGTCGGAGCCATTGGAAGCAACGTAATTCGTTAAATTGCCCGTTGTCGGTAATAGGGCGTCCGTTATTGCTTTTAGATAATCATCATTGGCGGAAAGAGTACTTATGTCACTTGCCTTAGTGGGATTTCCAACCGTGACACTAAACCCTGCGGTATAAGCCATTTTAAAACCACCTTGATCTTTTTGAAGTTATGTCTGGGCTTCCGCTTGGGTCGGCGTAGCCGTTTGCATCTGTCCAATACCCTTGGTCTAATCGTTGGGTGTAACTTGAACTTGTCCAATTTGGTGCGGTGCTACTCGTATATCTCCCTGATACTAAGGTATTAATGTTCCACGCTCTTATTATACTGTTCATTTTTGCAAAATCAACATCTATACTTCGCACTTGAAAAGGGGTGCCAAAACCGTCACCGTCCGCATCGTCAAACTTTCCATATAATAAACGAAATTGATCCATTGGTTTTTTCGTTAACGACCTTGGCCCTACACCTACCGTCAACATTTCCAATTCTGTAGAGAAAGCAAGTAGTTCCCTCGTTGCCCTTGTTTGGGCATCGGTATCTAAATAAATAAAATTAAAATTCAACCTTCTCCGCCTCGTTGTTTCCAGTATAGAAATTGAAGCCGCATCTTCTTGGTCATATCTTTTTAGAAATTTACTTTGGGTTGGATCGTATCTATAATTTGCAACCACTTGATTTAATGTAACCCTTTCGGGATCCATTGAAACAGTAAATTTTTTCGAGCCTCCCGACTCATTAGTTAAATCGAAATTTCTGTATTGATCTATTCCCGAGGTGCCAAGAATGCGAAAGCGTGGTGTGTACTTACCACCATCAATAATCATATCCGCAAACCCTTCAATTAACGCTTCAGTGACGAGCGTATTTGACGATACTTCTGCGGATATGTGCCGTCTTGCTTTAATTTCTGGGATATTATCTCCCCACGCCGTAAAGGCCGACGAATCAATAGCCGACGAAGAAACCGATAAATGCGTTTCCAGTATGTCCTTAGTAATATCAGGGAGCGTTTCAAGCAGGGTGCCCGATGACGCTCCATTGTGTGTCGCTCCTTTTATGTTGGCCGTTATTACATCAGTTGTCGGGTCATATGCCTGAGAAATGACAAACTCTGCGTTCGTTAAATCTGTTGAACTGGGAGTTATTGCCGACCCGTTTTTATATACGGCCTCTATTTGTTTTATTGCATGACTTGCAATCTTAAAAGTTTTTGTAGA
>CETN01029194.1_pt1 | contig 11458 bp, 5 predicted proteins | sample 531301 | NCBI WGS metagenome assembly CETN01 (sample SAMEA2622656, study PRJEB7988) | marine metagenome | isolation source: saline water (ENVO:00002010), including
GTGTTAAAAGTTATATCGGTGATGTCAATATTCTTAATAGATGAATTGTGAGAAAACTCTGTGCTTGAGGGTTTTGCAGTGCCAGTAACAGAAGGCGCAATTGGAACATAATTTTGAGAAGCAGTTAGCTCATTCCATCTAAACCAAACGCCTTTTGGGGAGTTTTGAGTCTTTAGCACCTTTTTAAGAGCTCCTCTTGTGAAATTTCCATTGCTACCCAATACAGTCTTGACTCCATCTGGAGATTTTGAAAGGTCTTGAGAAGTTCCGACGCCAAGAGTATATTCTTGACCCACTGAATAAGCTGCAAAATTATCATCATAAGCAAATCCATTTATCGGTCCAACATAAGCTCCATTTTTGTCTTCACCTTGCTCAAGATAAACCCATCCAGCAGAACTGCCCGTTGCTGGACCGCCTTGATCATCATCATGACCATATACATACCAATATGTCTTTTTTAAAGAATTGTTGGTCCAAATCCAACCCGCTCCAGGAATAAAAAACCAGTAACTTCCACCTATAACGCCATCCATGACATTGCCCAAATATACAAACCCAAGACCAACACTATATATCCAACCCCTATCATCTGGAATATATATATCACCAAGCCAAGTGGTTTTATACCAACCAACTCCAGAAAGTTCTCCCTCAGATGCGATAGTTTCGACCTCAAGATTTTGTAATTGAGTCAAACTCATCCTGCCTGGAGATTTTATCGCAAAAATACCCTTCATAATCCAAGGTGCACCAATACCAACTTTTCTTAATTCTTTTCTGGTTGATTCAATATCAACGGGAGATATATAATGTACTCCACCAGCAGAGCCATGTTCATTTAATCCAGTATCAGTTATATTAATTGGGTTCAGCAGGGTGCCATATGAAACCTTAAAAGAATGTGGTTCAGGATCTACTATATAATAACTAATATATTCACTAAGAGGAGCTGGAGGAGAACCTTCAGACACAAAAGTAACCAAATCACCCTCCTCGAAAGGATGATTAAATTGGTTAAACCGATTACTTTCAATATCTACAGAAATTTCAAATTTAACCCTTAAGTCTCCGACTATAGATTCTTGGTTTTGAGGAGAATCAGCCTTATGCTCTTGAGAGCTTTTTACCACACCTTGAAATTTTATAAGTTGAGGTGTGTGATTTCCATCTACTCTAGCAATTTGATCATCACCATCTCGATCATATTTTGCCAAGTCATTCAACTCTTGCAAAGTTGACCTAGAAAGACCAGCAGCCATAGTTATTTCAACCATTCCTACGGGTGCATCCTTAATAATTTTATCCAACAATACATAAGGTTGAGTTGTATATTCTTCATCTACAAAAGTTCCAAGAAGTCTACCACTATTATTTTTACCAGACCTTTTTTCATCAGAAATTTCAAATACCGCCCCAGGAAATAAAAAACTTGCCTCTTGTCCAGTTTCAAAATTGACTGATTCGGTCTCTCTTTGAGAGCTAAATAATGCCCACTTTGCCAATCTAACAGCTTGAGCCTTAGATGTCGTACCCCAAGCCATTATCTCTTCTTCAACATATCCAAATTTTTGCATAGCCTCTTGATCTTCTTCATATACTACTGAAGATTTAAAATTATCATCTTTATCATTGTATCTGACAACAACTGCGCTAAATTTTTTGTTTTTTACAGTTCCTACATAAGTAAAACCTTCTGGTGCAACGTTAGAATTATTAAATATTGCAACAGTATTTTTTATAGAATCTTGAACAGTGCTTATTTTTCCATCAAAATATACTATCATCGACCTAAATATGGCAGCCATTTGATTTATCAAATCTATTGCCTCCATCCTGTCTGTAATATATATATTTGCACTAAATCTGGGCTCAACCAAAGGATGTCTTATTTGCGATATAGCACCAGTTTTTGAATCAGACACATTAGAGCTGGTGGTTTTTAATATTTCTCCGCTTGAATTTTCAGTTATAACAGTTGTCGGATGACTCTCAAAACTAGGGCCTTTTAAAATAATTGTTTTTGTTGAAGGATCACTAGACACTATGACTCTTTCTTCAATTGTTTTATCTGACATAAAAAATGCAACCTTTATACCTTTAAAGCTGCCCCCGCTACCAAATCTTTCTTTAAATAAATCTGTGTTCAGATTAGGAAACTCCACCTCAAACCCAGACTCCCTAATAAAATTTGCTTTAAAAGCTGAATTAAAGGTAGGCGCTTCTCCAGACGTAATATTACCAGTCAAAACAGATTTATTGTTTGTTGTAAAAAATTCTCTGGCCTGACCGTTTCCAAGTTGATCATCAGGGTATCCAGTTTCTACAAGCTCATCGCAATACCTCGATACCTTATAAAGAGACCATTTGTCAACAAAATCTTCAGTAACTCCATATTTTCCAAGCCCAAATCTCGTGTTAGTTATTAAATCATAAAATATCCAAGCTGGATTGTCTGTCCAAAACTTAAAACGATCTGAAATAGAATAAATTGTATCAAGCTCAGAATCTTGGCCTTTAAATAAACCATCCCATGGACCAACATATTTTCTTGAAACTGGGTCATAATTTGATGGAATTAATACTTTTTTTAATTTACAATGATATGATCTTCTTGGCACACTTCCAAAATTTTTACTATCATATAAAACTTCCATCATCGCACTATGTGGATATGTAAAGTCATCGCCTAGTATTTCAGTAATAGATTCAAGAGTTAACTCTTTAACCATATTTGCACCACCACTGTGATAATACGGTGGCCCTGGTGGATCGTTTCCTTTAATGCTAGGATCAAGCTCTCTTGTTAGTTTTATTATTTGAATAACTGGATTAAGCTTTTCTGTGCTTAATATTCTAGGCTCGGTGTGAGTCCCAGATTGACCATGCTTTTGCCAATGAACTCTTCCCCAGTCAGGTTTTGACATGTTATCCAAACCCTCTTGAAATCCGCCCGCCGCTCCAATTCTTCCATTATCAACATATTCATTAAATGCTTTCAATAAATCATCGTGGTCATTTACATATTTTTCATAGTCTCTCAAATCTTTTGGAAGTTCGAACTCTATATCGAATTCAAATGGATCCGTAGCCAATCCATTTATTGCGAAAATAGGATTTCCTTGGGCTCCATTTTCTACTGTTAAAAAGTTTTCCGCCTCCTTAAAAGATGCCCCAATATAAGATGAAAGGTTTCCTATCGATGCATTAAAATTTTTATCTGTTCCACCAATAAAATACATTCTGTTTCCGTAATTTAATCTAATTGCAAATTTTTGAGTAACTGGCCCATTCCCTCCCTGATCATTCTGAATTTGCCCTCTCGCCTGAAAAGCGATTCTAATTTTCCTGGCATTATTACTTCTAATCGAGTGAGATTGTACAGTTGCACTTAACAGCTGTGCCGCATCAAATGTTTGAATATGAGGCCCATCAATATAGTCTGAAACATCCTCAGTAATTAGTGTATTTGAGGAAGTTGGTAAATTTCTAAGAGCGTCTTGCTTAGCCTCTTCTTTGTTTTTTCTCCACTCTTCAAGATCTTCAAAGAACTCTTCAGTCATGCTACCATAATGGCTTTGCTTTGGCCTGGGATCGCCTGCCCCAGTTCCAATTCCAGTATAAGGTCCAGGTCCGATTAATCTTACACGTTTATCAAATGTAATTTCTGGTTTGCCAAATGGAATTTTTTCTCCAATTTCCCCATTTTTAGCTTTGGGGAGAACGCCTCTTTCATTTAAAACAAAATTAAATGTTCCAAGGACATCTGTATTTTTTACACCAGCATCTGTGATCTTTCCAATTGTGGTATTTTTTACAGGAGTATCATCAAAAAATATAGACTCTCTTAGCTCTGATGTTAAAGCACCATTCGCATTACAAAAACCCTCAATAGGACCTTCAGATAAAAGCTCTAAAACCTTAAACTCAGAAAATGATTGCATAACCTTTTTTGCTTTCATATTTTCCGTGGCAGTTGAACTAGTTTCGTCTCCATTTAAATTGAAAGATTTTTTTGAAGTACTAACAACCGCAGAACCAATTTTCAATCTTCCATATCCAAGAGGTACTGGAATACCCTGTTGTTGCCTATTTTGAGCTCCTTGAAATAAATATGATTTTGTGGTTGTAGGATCTTCTCTCTTAGGGGGCTTAAACAAAGAATTTAAAATTCCTTGTATAATCATTGTTGCAGCAACAAAAAGAAATGCTTTTACCATGAAACCTGCAAAACCCCCAATACTCAATAAACCCATTCCTCCTTGAGGTATTGGAGTAATATGAATTTCTTGAGACGATAGGTTTAAATTTAATTTACTTGGACCGATAAAATATTTTAACTTATTTCCATCATCTTTTATGTCTTTAGGGTTTTTTGTTGTTATACAATAATTTACTCCATCCCTCGCTCTTTCTGAAAGATACTCAACAAATCCCTCTACGTTTGCATCTATTGCAGAAAAAGACTCGCTTGCAGAGCGAACACTTAAAGTCCACTCTTTACCAAACTTTTCTCCAAGAGAACCATGTAAATATACCTTTTTCATTTTAACCTTATACCTTAAGAAATATACACCTATTCAGGATGATAAATAAAGAAATCATCATTAAGTATACTATAAATTAAAAAAGGAATCCTCAATTCGTTGCAGTATTTTTTATCTATATCAGAGGGCCTAGAAGATATTATTGGATGAGAGTGAAATATATACTTAACATCATCAATCAATAGCTCTTTTGGATCAATACTAAATGCATACTGTGGCTTTGAGTGAATGTTATTGCACTTTACAAATTTTTGTGATTTTTTTGAACCTACAATCAATCCGCAGCACTCAATAGACTTATTCTTAATAGAATATAGTTTAATATCTTGCAATAATTTATCAGAAATCATTCGTAACTAAACTTTTCTGTTCCTGGAAATCCACCAAATGGTAATTTCCCAGGATTTCTAGCTTTATTAAATAATAGTAAATCTGGGTCATCTCCAAACCTAATCCTACAACCGTCAACATTCTTTGAACACTCGTCTTTAAGCCAAAACTCTGGAGAAACCATTGGGTGATGATCTGAAGCAAGCTCATGATCAAGCTTACAAATAAAAACCATTGGAGCGGGGTCAACGCCTTGCTGAGGAACTATTTTTACCACTTCTCCAGCATTGTATCCTTTTGGAGACGCCTTGCTTCCATTTTGAACGCCAAGCCCGTAGGGACTCCAGTCTTGAATTTCCCAATCTGTCTTATCTCCCCTTAAAGAGCTTGCGGTCAAGTCAATATCTTCATTTATTTTTTTATTTTTAACATCTGCTACTGGAAGACCTCTATATCTACATCCAACATCACACCTGTACTTCCATGGACAATATTCTGCCATTAGCATTCTAGCAGGAACTTGAGATCCTTCTAGCTCTAAAGCAGACACTAACTCAAACTCTATATAAGACTTATCTTCTTGGACCTTTCTATTTATAAAGTATATATCATCTGGAAAATGAGAATTTGGATCTGCCTGCCCAAAGGGATTTTGGCCAGCTTCATTTGTATTTCTATTTAAGAAATTATTATCATCTAAAAATCTAGCGTAAGTTCTTTTTCTTGTAATTTTACAATTATTAAAATCACTATTAGAATGAACGATTGCAGATAAAAGTCCCTCTGGATTTGCAACCTTTAGTTTTGGTCTTGGAAGTCTGCCGTCAGCTTGATGCTCAAAACCTTCCATAGTTACAGCTAAGGGCTGAAAAGACTTTCCTTGCCAAAATATAGGATTTCCTTGATTTGTCATAGGAACAAATCTATAGATGGTATCAGCACCAATGTTTATTCCTGCTTGATCTCTAAACATTTCAAAATCAATTTGTAAATTACTAAAATCTATTTCATAAAGATCTATAATTGAATCTGGTGTTAATGAAAACACCTCTTTGCTTAAATTTGAACTTGATTTTGACATATTAAGAGCCTGCTTGCGTTGGAGTTCTGATTGTTGTTAATGGGCTGTCGTCTGAAAGCCTATCAGAAGACAGGTATAAACTTAATTTACCAGTTAATGGATCATAAGGATCATTAGAATTAATTATCATTGTTTTGCTTTTTTCATCATTAGTGGCATATCCAATTATGTGACCAGTAGAAGAATCGTCTGAGTTTCCCCATCTTATTCTATGGTCGTCAAACTCTCCATCCTCATCATATTTAAATCCAAACTCTAGTTGCGCGTATTCTAAACCACTAAAAACAACGTCCATGAAAGCCCTTTCTCCAGCCTCTAAAGTAGTGACGTACTTTCCAGTAAAAAGTGATTCTACCATGTAATAATTACAGCTTTCTTTTGGTGGGCCACTAAAAGCTTGTCCGCCACCTGGAAAAGTAAAAGTAATAGGAAAAGTATGCTCAATTCCAGATGTTATTTCACCCATATTATTTTGAAAATATACATCATTAGCAACTATACCGTTTCTAACAACCTTTTTATTCCTATAAGGAAGAGACGCATTTTCATCTCCAGTTACAACAGTAAAAAACTGACCGCCTTGAGGCTCTTTTGTATAACTTTTACTAATCCTTAAGTATTGTCCGTCTAAATTAAAAGGAAGTCCCTTGGTGGGGTTTCTTATAACATAGTGGTTTCTATCAGCACTATCCTTCACAATCGGCAATGAGCTGCTTGTTTGTCCTACAAAAGAAAAAGGGAACGAAGTTAATGCGCTACTTATATCAATATCTTTATCACCAATATTTTGAAAATACGCTCTAGCCTTTACGTTTTGATTTACAATAACATCTTGAGGGCCATCTGGCTCTACAAATATCAAAGGGTTAGTAAAAATTAACCTTCCAGGCCCAAGTTCTGGAGGCGGATCACTGTCGCTATATTGATTAGCGCTAAAATTAAAAGGGTATTGTTCAAACTTTGCATTTATAGTGTGACTATTTTTATAGTCGTAAGTATGAGTCCACTCCTGACACACATAATTTGAAAGTTTATCGTATGGAGCTGGAGGTAAAAATCTAAATGGTATATGGCCTTGATGATCCTCTAGATAATGTAGTATTGCAGCACACTCCTCATCATCTCTTCCATTAAAGCTCAAATCTAACTCTAAAAGATTTTCATTTATTCCATCATTATATATTTGAGTATAACCATTTAATGACAAGGACTGCACTCTAGGTTGATGATTTACTTGCAATCCTATAGAAGGTCTCCAAAAGAAATCTCTAGTCCAAAAACCAGTATTCAAATCAACATAATACCCAGAAACAGTGCTCCACTCAGCGTGAGAGCTCTCTGCAGGGGGCTTATTAGAGGAGGAAGTATTGCTGTGCCAATAATAATATTGATGATTTCCAGTATAAAAAGCAACATCATTTAATTCGTAAGTTTTTGATGCATCATAAGTTTCAGCCTTATTTACATATAATTGCTCAGACTTTTGAAGTAAAGAAGCATTAAGATTTCTTAGCGTTACGTTTAAATCATTACTATTATCAAAATTTAAAGAGTGAGTAAAATTTGTGCAATAGAATTGTCTAACTTGATTTTCTGTAGAATCATAAGGGTGGTAAGTGGCATTTCCATCCCAACGAAATCCAGAAATTCCAAGCTTATATCTAAGATTCGGAGAGTTAGATTGACCTTCATGTTGACCCAAATGATGCTCAATAAAATGAGCCATTGCAGCAGCCTCTCTGCTAGTCCTGTTTTTAAATGTCAAGTTAAATTCTGCGGATAATGAATTAATATTTTTAGGCTGTAGGATATAATATCCATTTCCAAACTCTGTTCTGCTGTTATTAGCTCTAAATGTCGCCCTCGATCCATAATCTGCATCGAAGAAAAACAAATCTTTTGACCAAGAGTCTGGATTTACACTTGGATCAGCACCCTTTACTGACAAGGTTATTGCGTTAGAGCTTGAAGGCTCATTGTGATCGATTGAACTAGTGGAGTCTGCCGATTCAAGCCAAAGCCTAGTAACTTTTGAAACATCGCTAATTACTGGGGCGTAGAACGGAGATTCATAGTCTTGAGTTTCTGTTGCTGGAGAATCTCCAGGACTATTAACAAGAGGATATGAAGTCGGCGCACTCACCCTAGAAGTGATCTCTTCATAAGAAGCTTCGCTTCCATTTATTCCGTCGCCTTTAAATGCATACCATTTCTGATTTGCAAAATTATAAACCCTAATTTTATCACCAAATACTGGATTAAAATGTATATCTCTTTCCCAATGTGTCCATCCAGTTGGCCCAAGCTTACCATCTCCAGCGTTTTGCATCCAAGCCAAACCCTGCCCACCTGGAGAACCACCCCCCATTGTACCAGTGCTTGCCCAAAGAGTTTTGAAATTATTAGAAGCCCCTTCTCTTATACTGAACCAAGCCTCTCCAGTTGCTTCGCTAGATGGAAATATATGCATAGAACCAAGATCAGTGTTATAGATAAAAGTGCTTTGGATGGGCATTTTTCTATATGATTGATTTTTTCCAATATTTTCCCAATGAAACCTACCATACTCACTCTTAGAAAAATTGGAAGCCTGAGTATTATAACCAGCCGTAACATCATCATTATCATCTACATATTGAGCGAAATCAAAAAGGTTTTTCAAATCCCAAATGTCAGCGTTTAGATTCCTTAAAGATGGGTCATCAATCATAGTTCTAAACAACCATGTAGATTGATAGAAGTCAGAAGCCTGATTTGCTTCTGCAAGCCCAAAAGGTCTTCTCATAAGGGTCGCGCCAAGGGCTCCAGTTACAGTGCCCGTCAAATTTTTGGGAGCCTCTGAGACCTCATCTACTGCCAACACCCTATAATTTCCATTGCTTCCAGATAGAGAACCTCCAATTTCTATAGTATGCCCAGCTTCAATCCTTTGGTTTACAGCTGTAGTCAACAAATTATTTTCATCAAATAAATAATAACCATTTGAAGAAATCTTATGATCTGGCACCGTTGGAGCGCCAGTCTCTAGGGAAAATCTATTCGCTTCTGTTATTGAGACACCAATACCTTCAGTTAGATCATCTCTTGCATAATAATATAAGCCATCTCCAGTATTGTAAACATAGTCAAATTTTTTGTAGCTATTATTTTTGTCAAAAATTCCAGAGTAATTATTTACAGAGCTGGTATAATCATTAACATACTGACCACTCTCGAGCCTGGTTATCTGCCTTGGGTTTAAGACAGATCGCAATCCATCTAAAACTTTAGTCAATCCAAAATTATCAGGTCTTTCGGGCATTACTTAATAATCTCCTTTATTGTTATTGTGCCCTCAGAGTAAGAGCCCTCTCCGAGGGACAATGATTGAGACATAATCTTACCTGTACATGAAAAACTTGCAATTCTGTTTCCAGAAAGACTATAAATATATGCAGCTATAGAAGAGTCGGCGAGCCCATCAGCTATACCACTAGATTGTGCATCTCCTAGTGGATTTAAATTTTTAATAATTTCACTACCTTTTATAGTCATTTGGGCCTCTATAGATTCTACAGAAACTCGAACTGGAACAACAGAATTTGCCGTTGTATTTATTGAGCTGTGCTCTGAGTCCCTGATGTGATTGTGTATCTTTCTTTCCACTAATATGTTATATTCTAAACTATTAAGTTCAAATTGTCCATCAGAATATACTCCCATATCTATATTACTGGCTTTTACCTCTCCAAAAGATTTTAAAGCATGAGCGGGATCAATGGATGTCTTTTGAGTTCTAAAAGCTGGCCCTTTTCTTAGAGAACCGTATATATCATACTCTGCCCTTGCAAATATAACACCAAAAGGTTGCATAGAAAATCCAAAACTTTTTAAATACATATTGTCAAATAAATATCTTCCAACCCTATTTCTATTTATTGGCTTGTCGCTCATTCCAGAGTTTATATGAAACAATGAGTCAATATTGTTGACTGTGGAATCTTTCGCAAAAAATTCTGCGTCCACAATAAAAGATACTCCAAGAGTTCCTTTTAAGCCAGCTTTTGGGGAAAATGTTCTTGACTGCGTTTCAATTTTAGAGCCAAGGGTAGATTCATTTATATCTCCATATACCCTTTCTGTCTCTAGAGTTGGAGCAAAAGATAAGTCTGCGCTTTGAGCAAGAATATCTTTATCACCAAGAGTGATTTTGCCGTCTTCAAATCTAAGAAACGGAGTCATGACACTGGATTGTGAAGGGTTTCATATCCTTTGTATGTTAAGGATATAGTAAGCTCTCCATCTATAGAGGCAGAGGTGGTTTCACCAATTAATCTAACATTTTTTCCTGTAAAACTATTAATCATAGTATTATCTTGCGAGTCTCTAATTTCTATAGCGACATCAGTCTTGGGCGCTCTTTGCAAATTATCTTTCATTCTTCTTGCTTGATATTCGTGCGCAATCATTGTGAAATTAATATCTGTTTCTATTGGATACAATGTATCAACCTGTACAGGATCTAAGTTTGGAACACTAGCAGGGTCTGCAGATGAGAAATCCGAAGCAGTGCCCCTAGGTAAACCATATAAAGGCTGAAGATTTAAAGATCTACTATAAGAAAAATCTGTTATAGAATCAACTGTAAAATCTCCTACATTTACGCTTATGCTTCCTTGACTTGGAAATTGAATAGGAGGATGCTCTTCGGTAGCTTCTTGTATCATTATTCCGCTTCCAAGATTTCCAAAGACAGTGAAGTCTGTTTGTATGTCTGGCAAATCTCCAACGGTACAATTTACAGAATATCTTGTTACTCTAGCTTTTGTAAAACCAAAACCTTTTGTGTTATTATCAAAAAGTATTGCACCACTAATAAAACGCTCATCATATAGATAATCACCAACAACATTCATTTTTAGCAGCGGGTCATTGCTTACCATTTTTCTATTCATGGTAAAGTTTCCCTCTAAGGGTTTATCTACCAATGCATCAATAAAACCAACCCCAGCCGCCCTAATTGGTCTTTCACTTATTCCATAACTGCCGTTAACATCAATTACTCCAGAGAGTGCAACTGAATCTATAATAACAGTTTGCTCATAATTTGAAAAACTCATTACTTACCTAGCAGACCTCCTGGTCTCTGCTCTTCCCTTATTACATTAACAACTTGAGCTTTGATTCTTTTTGCGAGCTCTGCATTGTCATCATTTTGTTGGCTAGAGTCTGCTGGATTTTCAACAGATTCTTCATTGCCTATTCCTTTGCCCTCTGAACCGCCACCAACATTTACAGAAATATTTATGTTGTTTGTATTTCCTCCAGCGCCCATGGCAGATTCGGACTGTTCCATGATTGGAGTTGTTGGTCCACCATCATTAAATTTTCCAGCGTTTATTCTGTCGAGAAGCGGGGTTCCAAGCTGACGAACAGAACTACTTTTTATAACATACTCTCCTTCGCTGAGCATTGCTGGAATTTGATCGATTCCAGACTTGCCATTTACAAAACCGCCTGG
>CETN01016605.1_pt1 | contig 11450 bp, 14 predicted proteins | sample 531301 | NCBI WGS metagenome assembly CETN01 (sample SAMEA2622656, study PRJEB7988) | marine metagenome | isolation source: saline water (ENVO:00002010), including
TTTTTTTTATTCGTTCATCAGCTGAATTATGCTTTCTATATCGTCCAGGAGCACCGGCCTCCCAGGGTTGATCATGCCAATTTTGTTTTTTGTTTCGTAGCTCCATTTTGGCGAGTCGGGTAACCCCATGTTGCCTACTAATTGGAATCTCTTTACACCAGGAGCTTCAAGTCGCGGCACGCCATGATAGATGTTTGGGAGCATGTTGTTCAGGATAATCACCTTGCCGTGAGTAGTCTTTACTGAATGTAGATGTTGTTTTTCCTCATAGTCATAGTTCTTCAAGCTGCCTTTCACAATTTCTAGTGAGCCACCTTTGCCATTCGCCGCTTCCGTTTCACCCCCGATGTACAGAATTACATCGATTACTGACCTGTCAGATACGTCTGTATGTAGCTCCATCTCGTATCCATCAGTTCCGCAATATGCGGTCACCAGCGCGTCGTCTCCATTGTAGTAGGCTGACAGAACGGGTGCCGCATATCGCTTAAAGCCTTCAATGAATTCCGCGTACGTCCCGTGTAGTTCAGTGGGTTTTAGAATGCTGCGTGCAGCTATATGTCGTTTAAAATAATATTTGTCACTGGTATCTAGCGCGCGTTTTTTTTCGGGCTTTAGCTCTATCCAGGCTTCATTGAGCATAGTTTTATAGATACGGTCGGCCAAATCCGGTTTAATTTCTGTCTCAAAGTAACCGTCTCTGAACAGTTGATTGATATCTAGCTTGTTGTAGATACACAAAAAACAATCATACTTTCATCGTGGCTTTTAGCGTATTTTTGTGGTTGGTAGCAGAGTTAAAAAGCAAATAAATCATACTATCCATCCTTAAAGTGGTTCTAAGTATGATTTTTTGGTCAAAAAAGTATCATACTAATCGGAGTGATTTATGAGTGAATGTGATGAACGGATAGCAAATATTCCAGAAGCAAATTTTGAGGGTTGTGTAGACCTGTCGTATATCTACAAATGCGATAAGTGTAATGCTGAAATCAAAGTACCGCCGACTGTAAGCCCATATCTCGCTCTTGAGTTAGCAATCAGCGACAATCCTGACTGGCTCTTTTATGAAAGCGAAATATTCTGTTCTCAAAAGTGTGAGCATGACTTCGACGCCAACCCGCAGAAAGTATGATACTTTTTTGCTAAGTGTGATAGTTTTTTGTCTGGATGAAACTTTTTTGTAAATTTACACTTGTCTTTGAAAATCATTCGATTTCGCCTACTACCGAGTACAGAAACACGCCGTTTTCATGTCCTTCATTGATAACCCTTATTGAATTTAGCATGTTGGCTGCATCATAGATTAGCACCCAGCCTGTTTCAGATAAGTCGCGCCTGTACACGCACTCCCTTTGTATGATCTTCCCGGTACTGTCCAGTGTGTTGCGTGCTGTTTCAAGGCGCATGTTATTGGCCCCCTTTATTTCTTCAAGGGGACAGATGGCAATGTATATAGGCTGTTTCCGGTTAAGTGTTAGCCAACCTGAGTCATACAATCCTGGCAGGATGCCGGCCATGGTTCTTGTGTTAGTGGGCTCGAGGGGGGAAGTGAAAGAGTTAACTATGTCTTTAAGAGATTCTTCTATCGCCTGGTTAAATAAAGCAAAGGGTTGTGTCGGAGACCTGTTTTCAAATTCAATCGAAGTCCCGCTCTCAAACGGATTGGTGTCAAAACCCTTTAATTGGAGTGTCCTCGTTATAGCGAGCATTGCCTTCGCATACGCACTATGGATGTTTGCCTCAAGATAGCCATGCTCGTACAAAGATGAAACGGGTTTCTGGGGAATAATCTTCATTGCCTAGTGATCACCTTTCAAGGTTCACGTGTTTCCGGTCTTGCCATTTGCCTGCTTTCGAACTTGTTTGCGCTGCTCATCAAGCTCGGATCTTAGCCGCTCTATTGTCTTTTTGAGCTGTGTGGCGCCGTTTCTTGCGAATTCAGCTTCAGCTTGCGCAGCTGCAGCATCAGTACAGGCTTTCGTATAGTTTGATTGCAGGCCTTCCAATTTTTCCTCATTTCGCAGCAAGCGCTCTTTTAAGTCTAAAATTTGATTTTTCGCAATACCATGCTCCCTTAGAACCTCGTCATATGCTTCTGCTGCCTGGCTATGACCTTCTTCAAGCTCTTCAATATTCAGTGCATGCTCTTCGATAGTTTCCTCGAGCTGCCGGTTCCTTTCGCGCATTTCTTGGAGTTGTGCCTCGAGGTTTTTCACTTGAAGCAGCTGGGCTTCGATCGCTTGCCTATGTGATTGTCTTTCTGCTTCGCGCTGCGACCGTACTTCTTGTTGGTAGTGGAGGTGGTTATCTATCTGGCGGTCGAGTTCAGTCTGCTTTTCATGAAGAGCGGTCTCTCTGTTCTGTAGCCGCTCTATAAGGCCGTCCACCTTGGATGACTCTGCAGATAGCGTAACGTTTGCCTCTAGTAACTGGCCCTGCAAGCCCTCTTTCGCATTCCGGAGCTCTCGTATTTCTGCTTCAGCATGGGCTAACTTTGAGTTCAGTTCAGTGTTTTGAGAGCGGAGTACGGCGTTCGCATTTTCTAATGCTACTCTCTGTTTTTCGTACTCAGCTTTTGCCTCTTCAGCTTGTACTTGAGCTTCATTTTTGGCTTCAATGAAGATATCCTTGAGTGCGTCTGTCAGTGCGCTTGGAATCCCGTTATTACTGCCAGATCTCTCTTCGTGGTATCTCTTTACCAAAGGGGCGAGGGTGGAATAGCTGCCAGTTCCTAGCTTCTGGCGCACCCTTTCTATGCTCGCGTATTTACCAGCATCCTCTATTGCCTTTGCAGCCTTTCGGACCTCGAAGTACGTCACGCCGCCTCTAGCCATCAGTTCCCGTCCTATTATTTCGTAGTGTATTACGTAAGGTGTAATATTACGTAAAACCGTTAGATTATGTCAAATTGCAGTCTCTGCATCTAGGCTTGTATAATGGCTATTATATTAAGCTAGATTACCTATGGTTGTGGTGTGCCTTGTGTTTTTCTGGCTGAGAAGATTGGCCATTAGCAATATTGAAGGAAGCGGAATGGATTTTGATGATGTTGAGCGCTTGCTAGACGTCCTTGAGGATAATCAGGTAACGCCGCAATGCTTGAGAGTGATGATTTTTCTTATCACACCGCGGCGCCCCCAAGTCGTTTTGGATGCACTGAGCATTGATCGGGGCAGTTTAAATAAGATGGTGCGAAGAAACTCAAGATTCATGTCTCGTAGGGTGTTGTACGACGAGCATGTGTCTAGAGGTAGAGGTAAGCTGCCTATTGAGTACCACCTTACTGATGAAGGGGTGAGGTTACTTGATGGTCTTGTTAAGAGTCAGCGCTAGAAGAGCATGCTGTCTCTTGTAAAGTCATTCTAGCACTGCACTGTTGGTATCTCTTGCCAGCGGGTTAGGTAACGCGGTGACAGCATCTCTTGGCGCATTTGATATTGCTTGGTACCGCATTGTCGGCCCAAATGCATCGTGTTACGGCCATTGTGGTCAGAAAATAAAGATGGTAACTAAATCAGCCGCCAAGCCGCATTCTATGGCCGATAAGGAACGTGACTAAAAAATAAAGTTGGTAACTTTCAGGCCCGAATTACAGCTCCCATGCCAGTAAAATCAACGACTTAGAGCGTTAGTTGCCAACTTTTTTTGTATAGTTACCAACTTTATTGTGATGCGACAGCCGCATTTGATAGCGGCATTCTCGATAGCCGTGATAACCTTGATCGAGTTGTTGTGGAGATCAACGCTGATTACGAAAGCTCAGCTTGCGTGCAGGAGTTGTCGACCTTCAGCTCTGAAATTCGGCAGGTGGAGCGGGTTGCTTTAGCCGGTTGTCAATGGAGTGGCCTGAGTGAGTAAAAGTCCCTTTTCGCAGTCTTCCGGTATGGGTCGGCCATTCTTCCAGGCGTTCTCCGCGGCGTCGAAACACTCCTCATCATTACACGAGTTGATTTTTCACCTTGGGTACCAGGGTTGGATGCCTCCTCGCTCATTCCGTAAAGTGATAGCAAGATCATCATTTCATCGTGCGTGGCTCAGTGGTTTTACTGGGCTCGGGATTCTCTCTATTGTAGAGTTAACTCGAGCGGAATAAATCGAGCTTTTGGCATAGTTGGTTTGCCGGGCTTGCCGAAAGACCTTGAAAAGGTGGACTATGAAAACCACGCCGAGTATGTCATTTAACGCCGCAATCAATTTTGCTCTCGATGAAGCGGATGGTGAAGGGCTCCTGTTTCTGCGACTCTGGCGCGAGGGTGACTGGCAAGCAATTGCCGCCGAATTCCCCAGCTTCGAGCTTGAAACCACCGGCCAGGTCAAGGTGGTTAATGGTTGCCTAGTCAAAATGGATTAGCTCTATGACGATGTTTCATCAGCCCGTAAAGCGTACCTTTCACCGAAAGGCAAAAGCGGGGTTTATCAAGCTGAATGCAGCCCAGTATAGGATCACAATGCCAACGGGCAAGCCGTATGAGGGGGATGTTACGGTCCATCTTGCATTGGCCGGAATCACCGCCTGGGTAAAAGGCGATCAAATGATTCGTTTGGTCATCAACAGGCTGTAGCCGGACGGCAGCTTGCCGGTAATAGAGTGATAGGGGTAATTGGTTTCGTATGGTTGTTGACATAGAGCTATTCAAAAATGCAACTTCCAACGTGTAGTCTACGAAAGTCAGGCTGGCTCTACAGTATTCAGCAGGTTTTTATTGCCACGATTCGATCGATCCAGGGTTAGAGCCTGGAACAATGGCCGGGTGGCTGGGACTTTTTGGTATAACCGAAGCAGTACGATAAAAATCCTCTCCATGGCGGCATAGCCTAATTGCATAGCCCTGAGCGCATTCGCAGTAACACGAAGGCATCATCACCAATCCTAGGCATTTTGTATCCATCCGGAGCCGATTCTACATGGTATTCTTTTCTGGCGGCAAAAGAGCGCAAGATGACTTAGCGGGCTTCCCTCCTCGCAAATTATGCCTTTGAAGCGGTAGAGGTCTTTGAATAGTGCGAGCGGGACAGTCTTGGCAATGAGTATCGCGTCGGACATATCTTCATCAAAATCACGGTTGCTGGACAAATAGTATGGTCGGCCGTCAAAATTTCCGGGGACAACCTCCCACCTATTTGTCGCTGAATTGCTGGGTGCACACACCTCGTTGGTATGCCAGTGTGGCTCTGGTTTGTCGCTCATTTGGTGGGTCACTGGCAATTGCAAAAGTATGGCTATACATACATGGTGGACGTCTGAGGTCGTGACCAGGTCGCTGGCATTCAGCTCTTCACTGAACGTCTCGTTATAGCGATTGCAAATAGTGGTAATCAGTGATGGGCCAAGGAGGTCTTTGGCGCTTCGATTTCGAGTTTTTAGTGAAAATAATTCCCTTCCCATTTCAGCTACTTTCGAATAACTAACAACTTCGCTTTCCGACATTTCGTCAAGCTCAAGCAACCACCGCGTCATTTCCAATTGCATGATAGGTTTGGGGTTTAATTTTTGGGCAAGAGCGAACCACTGGGAACCGACGCGATAGAGGGTGTTGTGGAATATATTCTGGATTAGTTCGGAGTTCTGATTGGCGAATTTACTGACCCCAATCGGCACAGGGGCTTTGTTTGTCGCACGTATCATTTCAAGAAGGGCAGGCGAATGGAAAGCGGGGTCGGCCGCTTTTCTAATCTGTAGGCATACTGGTACGCCAAGTAGTAGGCCAAACTCAATGATCACCGGTCCCATGGTCGTCGATTCGGCCTTACTCAGCATTCTTGCGATTCGCCACTGCAGCGAAAATGGGGCGTTTCCTGATCTAGGCGCCCTTGAATAGCCTCCTCCTGTACCTTCGGTTACTTCCAGTGGCTTCCCTAAGGCGAAATCATAGTAGGCGGGGTTCTCATCGTTATGTGACTGCGCAACGCCTGTTTTCGAGAAGGGAATCCAGGGCTGAATCCAGTATTGGATTCTTGCTGGATGTAGCTGTTCCAGGTCGCGTCTATAAGCTCGCTCAATGCTTCGAACGTAATTGCGAATCGTAGTTCTATCTGATTCGAAAACACCCGCAGCCCCGGTCTCATCAGGATGGAAATGATTGGACCGGATTATGTGCCATGGCCATAGGGTGAATGGAGGGTAATTGAGCTTTCCGGACGCCGGTGAATAGATCCGTCCCCGCATCAAGCGGGGCGTCATAGGGATCGTCTGATCTGCCTTAGGTCCGAGGGTGATTCGGGTGTCGCACGGTGCCTGGAGTTGCCGAGGAAGCTTGGCCTGGAGCGCTGCGAGTCCAAAAAAGAAGCACAAGCACAGCGATAAAGTGTAAGTGACACTATCAGCAACGGAAACCCACGCAACGCTGCTCAATATAATGGCGGCGACGCTGGCAGCATACTTTGTGCCGCGTAGCCCTGAAGCTGTAACCACGCCCACGACGATGATTGGAATGGCATAAAGTGGATGTAGATTGGCTGTGTACTGGTCAGGCGGAATGTGCAGAATGTCGTACCGGGAATGATAGAAAAACAACAGTGCGATGGTGGATAACAGAAGCCCCCCTGATAGGGCCCTTGTCAGGAGTACACTGAGAGCTGAGATTCCAATGATCATTAGTAAAGACGATGCGTAGCTGTCTTGCCGTACTGCTCTTGCCACGCGCTGCAGGCCTTCGGACGCCATCACTGCAAATGCAGATTCATTTTCCTTGTTTATCCCTTGGCTTGATCGCGACTCGAATTGAGATGGGAAAAGCCTCGATGTTGCAGATGTAAACCCGATGATAGAATTAGCCACCTTTTGAAGCCGGGCGGCTAATGCCGAAGCCATAAAGGTCTCATAGGCCCCGTCAGAAACAAAGATCACGGTCTTGCTTTCCTTGAGACTGTCTATAACTGCATCAAACCCAGATGTCGGTTCCATTCTGTTGTTGCGCAATTCGTACAGCTTTGATGGGTCAATATCATGTCTTACGCCCGTAGGAATGTCCGCAGCGCACCGCTTCGTCATGCAGACCAATAGGGCGGTTGGATCTACCTTCAGCGCTGCACTCACTGCGTAAGGTTGGTAGTAGTTGTCGTAGTAGAAATGGTGGTTTGGAATCGAAGCCCTACCGAGGAATTTGTCCTTATTCAGCACAGCAACTGATCGATATCCTAGGATTCTCGCCAGCCGGTCGATGTGTGGATTCGGGTGATGAGTTGCCACGCTGTCATTTACGACGATGATGGCAGAGTCACTCTTTCGCCATCTTGAGAGGTTGCTTTCTATATCCGAGTCACTCATGAACATCGATGTGACCCAGTCATATTGGATTGCCCCTAGCATTGGAAATTCATACTGGAACCCAGGATCGATGAAGCTGATCACATCAGGATTTTCATCAGGCACTTGTTTTGAGTAGGCATGGCCATCGGCTATGTAGCCTCCAAGAGGTTTGATTGGGGCGAACAGTGCGTCGGTATGCCCCAGGTGCTCGTGTACAAAAGCTAAAGCCTTCAGGCTGGTGCTCGTCACCACGATCGCGTGACTCTTTCTCTGGTCCGCGGCTATGTATCTTCGAATTCCGTCAATGTCGCTGTAGGAGAAGTGGTTTAAACCATCTATGCCTGGGGTGTCAGCGGCAAAGACAACCACTACAGTGGTTTCCTGTCCGTTACTGCGGTATAGGGCGGAAAGCTTCTCTGATGACACATATTCTGGACTTGGAGATGAGGGTATTTCTGTCGATGGGGCTTTCTGTAGAGCCCTAATTCCATCCAATCTATCTGCGTTCACGATGATGGCTAGGCCGGTTATTACAGCCAGCAGTCCACCAAGAGTGATAATGAACTTTCTGCGGGCGCTCGCCGGTAGAGTTGAAAGCAATACCGGGAGCAGTAGCGCGCCCTGAAAAATGCTTGAGCTTGCAATGACCGGTAGCCCATTGGCCGCATGGGTGAACAGTAAAAGCGTTGCGGTGAGAGAATATAGTTGTCCGCGCATCCTGGATATTTCCAGCTCATCCGTTCAAATAGGTGTTAGGTTCAAGCAGAATTTTACACTGGTGAGCCTTTATATAAAGTTTCAATTCGCGCACCTGATTGATACTTGACAAAACGCAGAAAAAGATAATATGAATATTGCTCCTGTCGAAATCTCTTCACTCAGGTTCATGGTTGCCTCTCTCTCTGAGAGGGCTTTTTTTGTGGCTACTTGGCCCAGTTTCGCCAGGCATTTCGTCGGGGCGATGGATACCCCCATTGGGATGCGTTGTTCGCGCCAAACGGTTTCGCGTAGTCGCTTACCCAAGGGCTTGAGATCCGCTGCTTTGATGCCAGTCAGGTCGCAGAAGCCCTCGTCAATGGAGTAGACCTCGACGGCGCAGGTCATGCGCCTCAGTGTCGCCATGATGCGCGCCGAAATCTCACCGTAGAGTGCATAATTGCTGCTGAAGACATGTACGCCCGCACTGTCCATGAGCTTGCGCTGCATGAAATAGGGCTCGAATTTCTTCACGCCGACTGCCTTGGCTTGCGCATTTAGCGCCAACACAGCCATCATTGTTGCTGAGCACCGCTATCGGCTGGTCGCGAATGTCCGGCCGGAATACAGCCTCGCAGCTCGCGTAAAATGAGCGTTGGTCGCACAGCGCAATCACAGTTAGGTGCTCAGGTAGTGCACGGCGTGAGTGACTACGCCCTCAATTATAACATCCATGTCTTCTGGGATAGGTATAGGAGCAATCTCGGCACTGCCGGCGCGAAAACAGCGGTGCCGGACGTCGAGAATCTTGCAAGCGAGTTGGCCATCGAGGGCAACAACGACTACAGCGCCATCGCGGCGGGGGGCGCTGCGGCTGACGACAAGCAGGTCGCCGTGGTAGATGCCAATGCCATTGAGTGAGTCGCCATTGGCCCGGACAAAGAAGGTGGCTGGGGGATCAGTGACGATATGGGCATTGAGATCCAGGTTAAGGTCGGTATGGTCGTCGGCAGGCGACGGAAACCCACACTCAACACCATTTGAGGCGACTGGGACCGCTATCTGGGTCGCAGAATTATTGGGGAAGAACTTCATAGAAATACGCCACCTATCTGTACACATATACAGTATAGGTGGCTGCATTGCGAATGGCTAGGTGCGGTAGTGAGTCGAGACTACCTCACAATGAGCTTATTTCTGTCGATGAAGCAGTGGGTGTGTTTGTAAGTAGTTTCAAGCGAAGCCTTGTGGGCATGTAAAACATCTAGAGGTAGATGCAGGGGTTCTACTTCCGATCTCCCCAAAAAAAAAGCATCGATATTGTCGTAGAAATATGCCTGAGCCTCGTCTGAGAAATATGCTTTAGCGATTAGATTGGAAGCGTGTCCCATAAGGTCTCTGAACCAATATGGATATCCGACTTTCAAGCTTTCTCTTGAATATTCTACTATGTCCCCGGCATCAGGGAAAAATGGGATGGATATAGAGTGAATATTGCACTTGAACCACGAGCTCCACATGACAGGATAGTCGCGCACTGTGCTTTTTATTAGCATTATTAATTCATTTTGGTTTGGCTTGAAAATACTAAATAACAAAGCCTTGGCTAAGATGAGTCCTTGGCCCTGTTTGTATTCAATTAAATTGTTAATATTTGATACTTGTTCAATTAATAGCTCTATTTTTTGTGAACAATCTTTAAACGCATACCCGCTTGAAAAGCACGATAATGCAGTCAGTGCAGGAATCCACTGAATCTTTTCTGCGTTTAAATGCGGGATGTTGAATTGGGTGTAGGCTTCCTCAAGGCTAGAGTTGCCACTTTCAATCAAGCTGGAAATTGCACTTAAAGTTGATATTTCAATGTCCGAGTAGCGTTCTAAAACATCAGAGACCGACAATATGCCTGTATTTTTATACTCATCATCGCTAAATGCGTCAAAGAAAATGCCTGAACTCACGTTTGCGTCGAGATGTAATCTAAATCCTTTAGCTTTCACGGTGCCTTCGTCTGGTACCGAATCAAACCCCCTGAATCCATCAATCTCGGCTAGCATGTGCTGAACTTTAGTCAATTTTAGGTGTATATCATATTTTGAAGCTATTTTTTTTTGAAGTTTAACTGCATAGGCAGAGAGTTTTGATTTTGAATCAAATGTCACGGTATTCATTGCTTAACCCTTAATTGTGCGGCGAAAAGCGTCGGACTCCCATCGACTGTTCGCCTTAATTAAAGGTAACAGTTAATCTAAACGTTTTGATTTATCCAGTTTGCATTCGGTTTCCCGTGGGAGCGAGGGTGCTGGAACCCGCCTGCTCCTGACTGCGCGAGCCGAGAAGTTGATAGGCATTATACATATGCCACATCAGCCACCATTTTGCAATTACTTAACATCTTTTACCTTTTAAGCGTATATATGATGTAATGTTGCACTGATTAGTGATGCTGTACGACAGATCGTTTGTTGTGTTCTACCTTCCTGGCATGGAAGTCGATGCCGGTGGATTTGCAACAGCGCATCATAATCCTGACCTCAAAGTAGTTATGCTGGAGTAGTTCGAATATGGTTGATCAGGGAAATATGGCTTTCAACGCGGCGATCAATTTTGCTCTGGACGAAGCTGACGGCGACGGGCTTATGTTTCTCCGGCTATGGCGTGAGGGCGACTGGGAATCCATTGCGAGAGAGTTTCCTGAATTCGACCTGGAAACCACTGGGCAGGTGAAGGTGGTTGCTGGTCGCTTGGTTCACCGAGGGTAGGTGGAATATGCAGAACATAGCTGGGCATGAGGCGTTTTGTTTCCTTTTCCGATTTATCCTAAAGGAAAACGCCATCGATTACGTCGAAAGCGAGCCTATCGCTGAAGACATGTATCCCGATATTGCAGACAGAATCTTCCCTTTAGCGAAGGCCTGCGCCAAAACCCTAAGCCACTACCGCCACCTATGTGAAACCAACACTATTTTTGACGGCTATATTCTAAGTGATGGCCAATTGGAAGTTATGCTGAGCCCAGGTCTTGGTATAAAGATCCCGGATTCAGAGAAGCAAATACTGTTTGATAATGGTTGCAGTATTGCAAAGCTCCTGATCGATGTTATGGAAAGAAGGTCAAAATAGAGGAAGGTTGGAACATGACAAGCCGACTTGAACACCTTATGAGTGAAGCTCTTGGTTATCCAATTCGGTTTGACCGGGCAGCGACGCAAACCACGAAGAAGCAACGCCTTGAAAGGAAATTGGCAAACCTCGAACAGCGACAGCTAGACCGCATTAGCAAAGGACGTACTCGCGGGGCAGGAGCCGGGGGATTTAATCATGATGTTGAGAATATCGTTCATCAAATAAGGTTGGTTCGGATCGAGCTGGAATGTCAGGAAGGCTAAAGGGAGAAGAATGGAAGATGGCTGATCAGGGAAATACGGCTTACAACGCGGCAATCAATTTTGCTCTGGATGAAGCTGGCGGCGATGGTCTGCTGTTTCTCCGTTTATGGCGT
>CETN01033904.1_pt1 | contig 11433 bp, 11 predicted proteins | sample 531301 | NCBI WGS metagenome assembly CETN01 (sample SAMEA2622656, study PRJEB7988) | marine metagenome | isolation source: saline water (ENVO:00002010), including
AGTGATTTATTAAATCCTAAATCAACAATTTCAAAAATGATAGCTCAAGCTCATAGAGACTCAAAGAAATCTTCCAGAAAGTTTTTACTTTTTATTGGTCAAAATCGAAAGGAGCCTGTGGCTATAACAAACGACCTTAGCATATCTGTCAATGGCTCTAGTTTTCAAGGAGTGTCTGGGGACATCAAGGTAGCGATGTTTAGATTATGTGATTTATTAGAAATAGACACCACTAACTTTTTTCTCAATGACAGCTAGGGCTTCGTGAAGTTTGCTCAAGGACTTGAGAATGGCAGTAGAGGCATTTAAGGATTTACTCTCTCTAGTATCATACATATCATTAGTTGCCTCACCAACTGTTAGAGTTGTTTCATTGTTAATAAAAGATCTAGGACCTGTTTTATTTCTAGTGGCTTTAGCGGTAGTATTTATAGTTACGTCAGCATCTCCACTTGAAAACTTTACTATGCCCTTAGAAAATTGTGAGTTCTCGAAGTCCACGCCCCAACCTTTTCTACCTCTAGCGATATCCCTAAGAACTTCATTCCTAGATAAAACGTGGGTTCTTGCCTCCGCCCAACCAAAAGCTGTCTCATTAAGCTTAGAATCGTCTGAACCACCAGCATGGTATGTTTTTGATAGTAAAGATCTTAACGCTGCCTGTTTAGTATCTGCATTCTTGAGATCTTTTTCTAACTGTCTATGGGTTACTAAAGTTGCAACTTCCTTTTTGAGCCTACCAAACAAAGCCTCCGCTGTGTAATTTTTGTACTGAGGCTCCTTTCTTAAGCGATTAACAATTTTATTTATCTCTTTCTTGTCTCCAGTTGTCAACTCATCGTATGTTGAATTTTTTATCAAATAATCATTTATTTGATCAGCCAAGAGATCTCCAGAGTTAACTTTTATACCCTTACCTGTACTCAGGAGAACATCCGAAGTTAATGGTATGTCGTTAAGAGTATCATGTACCTCAGAAAGTTTTTTATGATATTCTCTCATCTCATCCCAGGCTTCTTTTTTCTTTGCATCAGGTACACCCATGTCATCAAGCATAGTTTTTATTAATTGAGCGTGAGGTCCTTCATCAAATTCCTCATCCATCATTTCTAAGTAAGTATTTTCACTACCCTTACCCCAGGTAACCCTTTTTAAGGATTTGTAAGCCTTCATACTTGTAATGGCTACCGCCACTTCACTATTCTTGTTTGGTGTTAATCCTAATGCTATGGCTACCTTAGCATCTCTCTCTGTCATGGCACCACTATCAATCAACTGCTGAAGAGTCATCATCGAATAGTTATTAGGATTAAGTCCTGATTTCTCTAAAGCTTTTCTGGCTTCATCAGCAGTTTTGTAATACTCTCTAATATCTTGCCTCTTACCGAATTTTGTTTCCTGCCCTGCCTCCGTAATATATGTTGGATTCCTGTCCTTAAGAATGGTAAATGAAAACTCAAGCATTTTTTTGTATAGAGAAATACCATCATCATCTGTGTCAGTTAAGAGATCTTTTAAATCGTTAACTAATGCAGAATCTTCCGGCGACAATCCCGCTGTTTGTTGAACAATGAAAGCTGTTCTGGCAGCGGCGCTTAATCCTTTCATCTTCTTTTGAAGCTTATCAGCCACATAAGCAAGTTCAGAAATCACTTCTGAGGGAATTTTCTTACCCTCAGCTTTTAATCTTGATGCTTGGAAAGTTATACTAGCAAGCTTTTGAAACATTTCAAATCCAGTGCCTAAAGTATTATTATCCGAGTTGCCCCCTGTTTCCTGGCTCAATATTGATATTTCAGGTATACCTTCCTCAAATCCACATCCTTTAAATGCTTCCTCAATAACATTCTTTAATGTGCCTTTGTCATCAGTGAATACTAGAGCTTCGTTAATAGATGCGTCGGCATGAGGAGAAAAAACCAACTCACCCCTACTTGTCTTTGCAATATTTTTAGTAAAAGATTGTTCACCTTCAGGACAGCTAGATGTGGCTAAGGATTTCATCATATTCTCTAGCGTCTCAGAAATTCCAACTATCTGACCGTCAATTAATTCTCCGTCTTCAAACACAAAGCCATTAAATTCTTGATTAAAAACTAAAAACTTATTACTCTCTGCTATTCTTTTTTCTAAGGATTCAATTCGTTTTCCAAAAAAAGAAGATTTAATCAATTTAAACTTCTCTGGAGAACCTAATCCAATGTTTGTCATAGCACTTTTAAGGAATCTAGCCATTCTTTGAAATGCACCTGCTGCATCTTGTCTAGCCTCCTCAGTTTGAAAATTGCCTTCGGATACAGCTTCTCCAGGTATTGCACCCTCACCGACAGTTTCCTTGTATTCTCGATCTAAACGCTCATCTTCAGTTTCTTCTTTTTCTTCTTTTTCACGCTCTGGTTCTGGACCTAACAAGAATGTAATCGCTCTTTTGAATTGCTGAGGATCACTAGGACTTATTTGAGCCCCAGGTTGCCACTTAACTAACCCTCTGTTATGAACCGATAGATTGCCCGTTTCAGGCGTGTACTTTAGATTTATATTTTGGGGTTGACCACGAACAAAGCCCGGTATCGTAAGAGCATTACTTGTCTTACCTATGCCAGAGTTTCTAATTTTTTCAGATGCAGCCGCAATTCTACTAGGATCAGGAGGATCGTTTTTGCCTTCAAGTAGACTTAAAGGTCGATCGTGAACCTTGCTAAAGCTCTGTAAAAGTTCTTTGAAAAAATCCATAACTTATAATAGACAAATAGCCCTCTCTCTTATTTAGAGAGAAGGCTATTCAAAATTGCGATAGAGGTTAGAGGATCTTGTCGTAATCCAAGAAGTCGTAGCGGAAAGTTACCGATACTGTAGAAAAATCATTTGATGCATAATTTTTCTCTGAATACTGAACACCTGTTGGGTATACACCATACATCTCTATAAATGCATGGGGTTCATTAGTATTATCAAGTTCAAGAATAGTCATCTTAGAAGCCTTGAAAGACCTGTTACCCACACCGCCTGGAGCAGCAAACTTTGTAAGGTCACCCGTAATAGGATCGTAGATGGTTTTAAACCAGTTCCATAATGCAGGCGTGGTCTTAGTTAGTAGTTGATTGTCAAAAGTAACTGTTACAGCTTCATAGGTGTTTTTACCTGGATAGTAAAGCTTGTCATTTAGACGATCAACAACAATGTCGTCAACGGTTCCCCCTACAGGGCTGACTTGTTTAGCAGCAGCAGTAAGAACTTGTTGAGTTTGGGAGAACTCTAAGGGAACTCCGAAAAACTTAACTTCAAACTGGTAAGACCTGACAGCATCTAGATTTGTAGAAAGCTTGGGGAGACTTTCCCCAGGTCTAAAGTTTGTTCTATAAGCGGTTTTTAAATAACTTTCTGCCATGATTATATTTAGTTAACAGTTGCCGATTGACTAGTAAGGTTGACTTCAAAGACAATCGATTCAGCAGCCTTGGTAGGCTTGATAGTTATGGAGACCCAAAGCTCATTCCTATCAACTCTTGCGGGAGTATTCGTAGTGGAGTCACACTTGACAGCAGCCTCAATAAGGGCTCTCCTAGCCACCAAATCATCCAGGAAAGGATTAATAGCATCCTCAACAAGTTCCCATGTAAACTGATCATTGGGTTCAAACTGGAAGGGCTTTCCAAGTTCTTGCAGGACCTTTCTAAGGAATATCATCAATCTTCTGACATTAACCCTGTCTAAGGCTGTCGGTGCTCGTTGAGTGGTTCTTTGCCCGAATATAGTAATACCAGTTGTTGGATCGTTTAATATTGGGTTTATAGAACTGTCATACAGGGCATCTCTATCACCTTGATTCAAGTTTAATTCAATGTTAGTGGGTTTGGTTAAGCGACCTCTGTTGAATCCAGCAGGGGCGAACCAAGGGTCGCTAACGGCGTCTGTAAATGCACATTGCCTAGCAGCAAAGATTGTCGGATCATAGAACTGCTCTGCGCCAGCAAAAGTATTAAAGACCTGAACGTGAGGCCAGTAAACCGCTGCGTAAGACGAATTGATGGCAGAGTCTCTAGAGTCCTGTGAAGATCCATTAATCCAGTCAATGGCATCTTGCACCTCTTGAAGACCCTGAGGTGGGGCAACTAAGGCCAGGAAATTCTTAGAGGTCTCAGCTAAAGTTATGAAAGCGTTTTGAACATCTTGATCATCCACACCGGGGATAATACCTATCGAGATATTAAGCCCATCATCATCTAGGGCGTAAATTCCTGTTTTCTTAGAGGCAGAACCTATTAAGTCCTTGGCGTCCGTAGCTCCACTCCTACCATCGGCTAAAGCGTAAGTGCCCTCTACAATCTTAAGGAATCTTGGAGTTGCATCTACCTTAGCTGTGTCCACCCCAACGAAATCAGCAGAAGTGGCTCTGTCGCCAAACTGATTAGGAGCGTCATACTGGTCGTTGCCCTCGCAAACATCAGCATAGATGTATTCGGATTGATTGTTTTTAATGTCAGCATTTAAGACAAACTCTAAGTAATTTAGGGATGAAGGGCTTAACTCCACAGCATTAAAAGATTCTACTTGGCCTCCATCATTGTTTACTACAACCTGATCCCTAGTAGATTTATTGTTTATTTCAACAGAAACTCCGTTAGTTGTTCCATCCCTCTTTCCTACTAAATTATAACCTGCTCCTGGGTAGACCGAGTAGAACTTAGAATTCACATTACTGGCCGTAAACCCGTGAACTGTGAGGGTGCTGGCTCCACCCGTACTACTCACATCACCGTCTATGTCAATAGCTTTAAAAGTAAACCCTTCGCCGGAGATAGTCATAGATGCTCCAGAACCTGCGAACTTGGATGCAAGCATCACATCTGAGCCATCCTCATGGAAAAACACATTCTGTGAATTTACCAGATCTGGATTAAAAGCATTTCTTAAAATTTGAGAAGAAGTTGTAAAATCAGTGCTCGATGCTATGTCAACAGTCGCTGTTACTGTGGTGGCACCAGCGTTATCAGTGATAGAGAAGAATATAGAAGAAGCAGCAGCCGGGTTGTAGCTTTCAACACTAACCGCTGGGCATGTTCCAAGAGGAGCAGCGGCGGAAGCATATGCGCTAGCGTCAGATGCGTTTATCCCACGAACAAAAACTAACTGATTAGTGGCTTCTAAAACTTCCAGAGCACCCTCTACAGCTTGCCCTTGCACGGTTGTGCTAGGCTTTCCAAAGATTCTTAATAAGTTTTCTTGACTAGTTATTAGAGTGGGCTCATTAACCGGACCCTTATCAGAGAATCCAACGATACCTATAACGCTCGAATTGATGTTCGGAGTGTAGATAGAAACATCATTCTCTAGAACTACAACTGACGGACTAGTGGGAATTGCCATGGTTATTTAATTTTATTTTTTAATTTTCTTGTCAAAGTTCTAACAACTGGTTTAGGTTGATCAGGAACATACTTAATTCTTAGCATTCTTTTAGTAGCTAAGTTATCGCATATCTTACTTTGCCAGCTATCAGGAACTTCAACTGTTTTCCGAGGCGATAAGAAAACAGTTTTAAGACCCTTAGACGTTCTAAAGTGAAGGTTAAGTCCTTGCATACTTGTGTTTTGAATGAGTTTCATATAAAAGGTCCTACTATATTTACTACTTAGAGATTATAAAACTATTTAATTTACTGGCCTTGAAGGGAAAGATTTGTGATGGTAAGTGTATTACCTGTTGCAATATCAGTATCAGTGCCTATATCCCACCAAGCATAAATTTCTTTACCGCTAGTAAAATCAAAAGCTGAGTTCTCTGCCCCTGCCTCAACCAACGCTACGTACCTAGCATTAGAAAAGGCTCCAGAAAATTGGAAAGAATTGTTGGCTGTTTGTAAAACTGCTCTTGCTGCGCTGGCGCTTAGTTGCGAAGCACTTGAGACATCAAAGTTAGCCTGATCTGCTGTACCGTCCCTTAAGACGACAAGGCCTGAGGTTCCTCCAAGATTGCCATCGGGTAAAGAGGAGACCACAGCGCCACTTAAGCCGCTCTGAGCGGTAGAGCTAGTGTCAGCATTCAGTCCGCTAGTAGCGGTATTATCTAATAGAACAACTCTAAAAGTAGCATCCACTGCACCTGAGCAGAAGAACTCTTCAAACATTCTTTGTTTACCTAAATTTGTCCAAACCATTATATCAAACTCCAGTAATATTTAGTCTTAACTGCACTTAAAACTAATCTTAAAAGATTAGGCATCAAAGTCAGAAGAGGTTGACATGCCGGAAGGCAAACCTAAATTAATACCAACATCCTGTGTCGATGTTCTTGATAAAGTTAGATTTATTCTTCCTGCTACCATCCCTCTGTCTAAACCTACATCGTTACCGGGTATCTCACCATCTTTCCCAGGATTAATAGTAGCAATATATTGATTGGTTAGAAGTGTGACTATTGGTGATATGGAAATATTAGTGTCAACAGCAGGAGCAGAAGATTTTTTAGGTGGTGGTGTACTAGCCAACTCACTAGGATCTTTAAAGACTCTAGTTAAGTTCTCAGTAAGCTTTCGATTATTGCTTTCTAAAATTGTAACGTTAATTGTTAAAGGCATTAACTGTCAAACTCCTTTACTTCACCTGTATTACTAAATGAGAATTTAGGACTGGGTATGTAGGTCTCCAAAGATACATTTATTTTCTTTTGAATGACTCTATCCTGAGCATCTGCTGCTGTGACACTGCCTAGATCAACTTCGCTTACTATAAATGCCTTGTTATGCACAGAGAACTTTGTTGGTATATTTAAATCGGGGCTAAATAAAGAGAAGATACCAGATCGAATCATATCCATATCAGCCTTGAACTTACACCATACATTGATATCATACCTTATGTTAATTGGTCGCGGGGGTAAACTTAAAATCCTGGTTGCTCTAAGTTTATCTTTATCATATTGAGTTTCGCTAACTATATTTTGATATCTCATTCGAGATTGATCAGTATCCGTACCTGATTCCACAATAGTTATCATAGGTAGTATTAAAGTATTATCTGCTTTTAACCGACTGGCAAATCTCTCAGGATTTCCGTGAGAGCAGTTAACCTTAATTCTATTTTGATTCCCATCTAAGTAGTATATGTTTCCAAATATATGAAGCATACTCCTTAAGCTTTCTTTATAAACATTATCTATAACAGGTAAGAGTTTATTAGTAGTAAGCTCAACGATCCTATTCCTTACGTCTAAAGAATGCTTAGAACTCATTAGAATCTACCCCCCACTTGATCTGGCTTACTAAAGAAGCTCTCATTATGAATATCTTGAGTATCACGAAGAAGTTTGGCATGAACAAGTAAGTGATAAACTCCATACGCTTCAAAACTGTCCTCCTGAACTTCAAAAACTTGAAACTTCATTTCTTGAAATTCGGGCTGAAGAATATCACCAGCTTGAACAGACCGCCCAAGTAAATTTTCAGTGTAAGATTTGTTAAATACAAAAACTTGATCAACACGCATCTCAACACCGAACTCGGACAAATTCTCCTCAATGGGTCTAGGATCATAGTGAGCCCACAAAGTTACAGGCTCAGGTGTTATTGTTTTCTGCCTAGACTCCTGATAAACATCATCAATATCATCTGACATTACATACTCAAAAACTTTAACCCTGGACCCCGAAAGCTTGATGTTCTCATAGTCTACCATGTTAAATAAATTCTTATCGTTCTTCTTTTTGAACAACGAAAGCCTTGTGTCCCTTTCCTCTGGGAAATTAGTAGGGGGAGTGTTTACTTTAAATCTAGACATTAGAAAATATCAAATAATGCAGGTGGCTCTATTTCAGTCTTCAACTCTTCGATAAGCATATCTTTTTCAGCCTGAGCTTGTGAAATAAGTTCATTACCATTAAGCCTAGTGCCCCCTCCAGGGCCAGGAAGAGTGGCATACTTACCTCGAATACCTCCTAGGATTTCTTTTGACAGAGCTAAAGAATATCTTTGTATCCAACTTTTATACGCATGATGGATAGTAGTAGGGTCAAAAGCTCTAAACTCTAAAAGGACAGCCTCATCATTAGCCTCAGGTACAGGGAATATATGCAGAAACTTATTGTTTATTAATTGCCATGTAGACATCTGCCCTAATACGTTCTTCACTTGCTTCAAATATTGCTGCATAAGCAAATACTGACTAACATTATAATTGTTAAACAACCCAGTGTTAGTAAAGAACATGATAGCAAAATCAAACTCAAGGGAGCCAGGGTTTGCGCCAAACTTAAAAAAGTCTCTTCGATACCAAACATCATTGAGGTTGTCTGCTATCTCCTGGGGAAGCTCATAAACATTTACACCTGCACTTGTATCAAATGTGGCGTACTGAGTCATCCAGTCAGGTGCGTGATACTCAAGCTTGGATATAGATTCATCAATACAAATTTGTATTTGAAAATCATCAAGCTCAACATCTATTACAGGATGCCCTAACTTAGCTAATACGTAATCTTTAATAGTTCGATTAAACGTTTTAAACTCGTTTACATCTTTGAAATCTTTATTATTTAGGTCTCTATCCTTAGGGCTTTTATAGTCTTTTAATCTATTGCCACCGTAAGTACCATAGGAAGATCCATAGGATGTAACTTTTGGTATTCCAACTTTGTCTCCATACTCAGGCATAACACTATTATTTACCCTAGAAATGAAAAAAGGACTCAGTTTAAAACTGAGCCCTTTCTTCCGTTGTTAACTAGATGCTATTAGCCTATAGGACCTTTAGTATCGTAGCGGCCCGGTGCCACAAACGACTGGTTGTTTGCCGTAGTCTGTCTGAAGATTTCAGGCGTCAGGTAGTCGCCACCCGTGCCGATCAATCGAATCACGCGGTAGAAGCGCGATGCAGGTTGAACCGCAACCTTGCCGTATCGAGTCAGGATACCCTTTCTCGGTTGGAAGGTCTCGGGGTCAACAACCGTATCCAGCGGCTGGACCGGGATGTACGGGCAGTAGAAGAAGCCAGCGTCCATCGCGTTGTTGCCCTTGTAGCCAACGATGATCTCGTCTTCAGGGAACATCGGGTCAACAACCAGATCATACTTGCCAGCGAACTTACCGACGTATTGGATTTGGTTACCAACAGTCTGAGTGGTCGGACCCTCAGTAGCCGGGAGACCGCCTTCAAGCTTCGCAGCCGACTCAAGCATCGACGCGATGACCGGAGAGGTGATCAGGACGTTACCAGCACCACGCAGGGTCGTACGGTAGATGTCCGTGCTCGCAAAGTTAATCAGAGCCAGGACATTCGAGTAGATGTGACCCAGAGTTTGCGGCGCGAAAGCTGTGTTTTGGGCTGCAAAGTGGTTCAGATCCATAACGTAGATGTTAGAGTATCTACGGTTGATACCATTGCCAGCGACATTGTTATTCTCGTTTACAGGGTCCTCTTCATCTTGGAGAGCAGGGTTGAAATCATACTCGAAAGCTCCAGCGACGAACGTGCTGCCATCCTGACCAACGCCAGTTTTTTCGGAAAAGTTGTCAGCACCACCCTGGTAAAGCGATTGCAGATTAAATCCACCGAAACCGCCACCAAGAGCAGCAGGGCCGTAAGCAATCATGCGGATATCTTCGATCAGTTCACGGTCAATTTCCAAGTTCATCTCCTTCGACAAGAGATCCGTGAGTTCAGCTTCCATATCCAGGTTGTGATACGCCTTAAGGTCTTGAGCAGCTTCCAGGGTCCAAAGGGCTCTCATCTTACGCTCACGCGCTTGAACCGTTTGCTTCTGAATGTGCATGTTAACCTCAGCGATATTCGAGCCCGAAAGACGCTCACCAGCCGAGACCGAGTAACCCAGGATCGTGGACGAAGTCGGGAACGCTGCCAGCTTGCCACCGAAGGTGGTCGAAGGCGAACCGTTGTTAGCATTGAGGACGTTAGAGAGGTCAAAGCCACTCGCCTCCACTTCAGCGTGTGTCAGAGCACTTGTGCCACTTACTGTGTCGAATTTATCTGTCCCTTGATCCGCAGAGGTCGAGCCAATCTTGCCCGCGACTAAGTTGCGAGGCGTGATGTTGAACTTCGAGTACATCACTTGCTCTTTGTCGCCGATAGCACGCGAGTTGCCCATGTAGAAGATTTGCGACACAGGGCCGTCCATCGCTTGCGTGGCACCAATCTTGTTGAACATGAGTTCCGGGTAGGTGCGACGAATCAGTGGGAAAGCAAACTTTTGGAACGTGCCGATCTTACCAGTGGTAGTAGCAGCGTCGCTAACTTCTTCGTTCAGACTTTGCTTCGTAAATTCTTTGGCTTGGTTTTCAAAGAGACGAGCAGTCTGGTACGCGATGTGATCATCCCCGATACCTTCAAGGAGTGGTTCCCAACGCTTCAGTAATTCGTTTCTATCTATTGCGGTCATAATTAACCTCTATAACTGTTGAGTTTCTCTAACACGCCTTGATTGATCCACTCATTACCGTGGCTAGCGTGGTTTTCATTTAACTTTTCATCAGCTTCCTTCACTTTGAAGTTATCCTCACTGATGACTAGTGCCGTCTCAGAGAGTTGCCTCTCTGCATTATTGGATTCTTGCAAACTCTCCATTTCACCTTGAACAGTTTGCAAAGCCTCTTCTAATTTTTGGTTTTTATCGTTGACAACTTTGGATTGACGCTTAAGTTTAACATTCTCTTTAAGAAGCTTGTCAACTTGGCGAAGAAGAGCTTCGTTTTTCTCTTCTTGCTGCTCTCCAAGAGATGCGAGAACTTCCATGCCGTTAATCTCATCTTGGTTGGTGTTCTCTAAGGCGAACATCGAACGAACTGTTTCAAACATTTGAGCATTACGGAACGTTTCGTTCTCAAGCTCAAGCTCCTTAAGAGCCTGTTCTTTAAGTTTTTCAATGTTACCACGAATAAAAGACTGGACCTTCGTGGACAGGTCGCTAACTTGCTCCTCTACGCGCTGCTCAATGATGACAGCTACAAGCTCAGAAACTTTCTCAAGGGTGTTCTCATCAAGACCTTCAGGAAGATACTCAGCAATGGAGTCTAAAACTTCATTATTTTGCGACATAATAACCTCTATATAGTTATTTAGGTGTTTGAATTATTTTAATACAAATTATTTTATAATAAGTTTTAACGGCGGCGGCGAGAGCGAGCTATTCCGCCTCGCTGACCAGATCTTTGGGCTGTGTGCTTGTAGTCGCCTGCTGGTCCAGAATAATTAGGGTGATCGGGCATTCTATCGTGAGCGTCTTTGAGGGCGTCGCGGGCTCGCTTGGCCCTCAGGAGTTCGAGCGCGGTCTGATTCTTCGGTTCTTCCCTGCTGCCCGGAGCCAGTATCCCCGCCTTATAGTCAGCTACAATACGATCTGTTTTTTGTTGATCAGTTTCGTTTTCCTCTCTCTCATACATGTATTGTAGCACAGCTTCTTTGATTATATCCCCGAAGATCTCGG
>CETN01013332.1_pt1 | contig 11392 bp, 3 predicted proteins | sample 531301 | NCBI WGS metagenome assembly CETN01 (sample SAMEA2622656, study PRJEB7988) | marine metagenome | isolation source: saline water (ENVO:00002010), including
GTGCCAGCTTGGCTTACACCCGGTGAGTTTGTAGTAAACAAAGAAGCCACAGAAATGTTTGGTCCTACAATAAAAAAGATGAACGATATAGGTAGGCAAAAACAAAATCAAAACAAAGCTATGTACGCACAAACAGGTACAGAAGTACTATCTCGTGGCTTATTAGATGAAGATGAAGCATTCCAAACTCAGCTTAATAAAATGCTAGACAAGTACGAAGGATCAGAGTTTACTAAAGATAAGCTATATAACATTATAGATGGAGAAAGTAGCTTTGACCCTACTGTTAAGAACAAAGAAAGCAGTGCTACTGGTTTATTTCAGTTTACTGATACTGCTATAAACGATTTAAAAGATCAGGGTAAGATAGATAAAGACTTTACTACATCCGATGTTGCAAGTATGAGTCCCACTGATCAATTAAAACTGTATGAAACATACTTAGACAGATGGAAGTATGGTGGAGATGCGCATTTAGGAATTATGCAAGCAGCTCCTGGTAAATATTTTGAAAAATTTAGAAGTGGTGATAACAAAGGAGACTTAAATCAAGAGGTTTTTGCTAAAGGTAGTGACAGCTATGAACGAAATAAAGTTTGGGCAGGCGATGATGGCAAAATGACTTTTGCTAGTATCTCAAATTACTATGATAGTAGAGCTAAAGATAAAATACCTGGTGTTACTGTGGCAAAACTTCAACCAGATACGTCTGCTAGCCCTACACAGGTGGCCGCTGACGCGTCTTCAGTACCTTCTATGAATATAGGTATACCGCCAAGGGACATGTCCTCTATGGAGCCGATTGCAGGGCCAAGTTCTGGTAGAATTGCTAGAGTTATGGGTAATAGACAGCCATCTAATGAGTATACTAACTTCCTTAGAAACTTAAATATAAACAAAGGGGTTATGCCTAACAGAAATGTTACGCTAGATACAAGACAAATACCTGGTGTAAACCCAATGTTAGACATAAATAAACCAGCTGGCGTACCGATACCTACAGGAGTAGTTGATGGTAAGCGTGTAGCGTTAACACCTGAATATTTAGATGCAATGCAAGATAATGATATGGGTGGATTAGGGGCAGACTCGCAAGTATTTAAAGATTTTGTTGGTAGTAGGTTAAGAGTGCCTGTAACTAAAGCGCCTCCTAGTCAAGTTATACCTAAAGTTTCAGAGATTGCTGATATACCAGGTGTTGCAACTGTACCAGATGAGCAAAAGAGAGGTCAAACGCGTCAACGATATGATCTATACGAAGGTACAGACAGACCAACAAGTCAACAAGAACTTGATCGAAGAGCTATGGAAAACTTTAATCCTCCAGAACTAGATAGACTTGTTGATAGTATGCAAGCAGATATTAATAAACAAAATGCACCACAGTTTTTAAGTGATGACGAAATAAAAAGATCTGAAGGTCTTGGTAAAGAGATTCAAGCTATTGATGATTTTGCTAGAAGAGCTGGTAAATATTTAGTTAGCCCTAAAGAGTTTAAAAACGAAAGAGGTCTTACAGGTAAACAAGAAGAAAAGGCACAAGCAGATTTAGCAAAGATGGAAAAGCTAGAGCCTATTGAGAAAGGCTACGATCAAAAACAAAGAGTTGCTACAGAAATAGAGAAACAAAACAAAAATCAAACAGGGCCTGGGCCAGATCAGCCAGGTAATAATGCTGATCCTGATACTGTTAAGAACACAGGGTCTAATGCTCCTGCTGCAGAACAAAATAAAACAACTAGTTTTCTAAAAGGTTTGTTTGGTAGCTTGTTTGACACTGATGAACTAAAGCGTATGGCTGTAATGTATCTTGGTTCTAGATTAATGGGCTATAGTCATGGTGGTAGTTTAAGTTTTTCTGTTAAAAACTACTTACAAAGAGTTGATGCTAAAGAAAAGGCTGCTGTAAAGTTTGCAACAAGCGCGGGTGCAGCTAAAGCTTATACTGCTAAGTCACTAGCTAAGTATGCAAAGAGTGGTAACATAACAGATTTAATTCCGTTACCTAGACAGCTCATATCTACAGGAAATGCTACTACTTTCTATGGTAATAAAAACGGCAAAGACTTTAAAATACAAGTTATGGAGTATAAAGCTGGTGCAGGAGATAACGCTCCTAGAGTATTTTTAGATAAGTTTGGTAACGAGCATAACCCTCTTGACTATGACTTAGATCCTATATATAATAAAAACAGCCCTAAACATAGAGATGCTTTAGACTCATACACAAAAACTTTTGCAGATGTTATGACTTCTGTTAGAGAAAAAGTTAGTCTTTTAAGTATAGATAAAGGAAAGAAAACGTATGTAGACGATGTAATTCCTGCAACAGATGCTGGAGCTGTAGCATCTTGGGCATTAGATAATAAAGTAGAACTACCTAGAATGCCTCAGTTAATTGAGTTAGCTTACAGAGATATGGTAGAAGATGCAGGTAGAGGATACAAAGCTACTAGTATTGTTGGCTATTTAGATTCTCTTAAAATTAGAGAAACTATTTTAGATGGTACAGAAGCAGATAGACTATTTAGATTAGAGCCTGATACAGAGCAAGAAAAAGCTAGAGGTTTTGGTAAGCCTGTTGACGCTAAAGAGTTTACAAGGTTACGAGATAACGCAGTTAGATGGTTAAGAATTACTAAGCCTGAGCTATCTGGAATACCAAATCAAGAAGTAGCTATAGGAGCTTTTCAAGAGCTAGTAAGTCAATGGAATACTTTAACTGATGAGCAACAAGCTCAATGGAATAAGAAGGCTTCTAAAACAACAACTGGTTTTATGGAATGGTCTAAAGCATCTATAAACAATGTACTTAGCACAATGGTGGATTAATGGCAATATCAGCTGATAGAGTAGCAGAAAGGTTATTAGGTAAAGATCTTAATGACGATTATGCTTTTATTGACGGAGATACTCTGGCTTCTACTAGTGAAGTAGATCAATATGGTAATCCATTAAAGTTTAGAATGAAAGGCATAGATGCGCCGGAAGTTACAAAAGTATTTGGTGCTGATAACGTTGCATTAGGAACTGCAGGATCTGAAAAAGCTAATGAAGCGCTAATGCAGTTAGCAAAGAAAGAAGGTTTTACTAACGTATTTCGTACAGGTAAGTTTGATCCTAATGGTCGTGAGCTAATAGATTTACAGGATGACAAAGGTAGAAGTTGGGAACAAACGTTAGTAAGAACTGGTGTATTAAATCCTACTAGATATTCTTCTGAAGGTGCAATAAGATCCTATAAAGCAGCTCAAGCACTAGGCACTGACGGTCTAGGAGAAAACTACGACTTAGCAAGAAACGTTATTGCAGAAGCTATAGCTGATGAAACAAAGTATGAGCAAAGATTTAGACAAAAAGCTATAGATGAAACACAGCTTGCATATACTGGTGGCCTATACGCTTCTAATAACGTTATGTTTAGAGATCGATCGAGAGATTTTGAAAACAAAGCTATGAGTCCTTTTTCTACAGCTTGGGATATAGGTCTTACTGGCGCTATAGAAGGATTATATGGTGCTGTCGAGCTTATAGGAGAAACTTCTGGTTGGGACTGGGCTAAAAACGTAGGTGAAGCTGGTATATATAGAGCTAGAGAAAAGCTACAAAAGAATCCTGAAGTAGTTACTAGTTATAAAGATATTGATGGGTTCTTTGGTAAAGAAGGATTCTTGCAATATGTTGCTAACAACGGTGCTATATCTTTACCTTATATGGCAGCTACTATAACTGGTGCAGTTGCTGCTCCTTATGTAGGGGCTAGTGCGTTAGGTGTTGCAGCCACAGGTGCTGTGTTATCTCCTGTTGCTTTATATACAGGTACAATATGGAACGACCAAGAAGGTGATAATAAAAATGCTTACTTAGCTGTAGCCGGTGGTGTATCGCAATCTGTATTAGATAGATTAGGTCTTAGGTTTTTGAATCCAGCTGCATTGTTAACTAAAGAAGGCAGACAACAAGCTATTACAGCCATGACAAATAATGCTGATGACGTAGCAGGTAGAGCGATGCAAGCTAGAAATAGAGCTTTATTTGGTAGAACTATTACTAGCGAAGAAGATGCTAGAAAAGCGTTGCTAACATTATCAAGACAAGAAGTAGCTAAATACGCTGATGATGCTGCAAGATTTGCTAAGAATCAAATTACTGCTAGAAACGTGGCTAGAAATCAATTAACTCGTATTGCTAAAGCAGGTGCTGGTGAAGGTATAACAGAAGCTTTACAAGAAGCTATTGGTTATACTGCTGCACATACTGCTAATGGTTTTAGAGACTGGGATGCTAATGAGTTTAAAGATAGACTTATAGATGCTACTATTGCTGGTACATCTCTTGGTGGTGCTATATCAATACCAGGTGGTGTATACGATTATGGTGCATGGGTAGATGTAGCATACAGAACTGGGCCAGATACAGGTCGACAAACGTCTGATATGGGTAGATTAGCACAACAAGATATAGAGGCTAATGGTCAACAGTATAATGTACAACAAGAAAATGCAAGAGTAAAAGCTGCTACAGATAATATTAATCAAAGAGTAGAAGCACTACAACAAAGATTATCAAATAGACGATTAAACAGAAGAGAAAGACAACAAGCAGAATCTGAGTTAGCAGAGCTAGGTGGCGTAGATCTTAACGATAGAGCTGATGCACACGTAGCGGCTAAACAAGACAGAGCTGTAGGTCAAATTGCTAAAGACTGGTGGAAAGGTATACCTGGTTTATGGCGAGGTATGACTAGATTTATGTTTGATAACCAAGGTGGTATACAACAAGACTCTGTAACTGCTAGAATACTAGGTGAATCTGTAGGATCTAACTTACAACGATCTGTTTCTGGTGAAACATATGAAAACAGAAAACATAACTTAATTTCTGAGATTAAATACAGACTAGGAGATGTGTCAGATTTACTTGCTGCGTTTGGTAGAACTGATAAACGTAAATCTAGATTAGAATTTAGTGAGCAATACTATGAAGTATTTGAAGCTGCAAGATCTAGAGCAGCCAGAGAAAATAGAGATATAAACTGGGATATAGACTTACCTGAAAACTTACAACCTTTTGCTAATGCTTTTAGAAATTTTCATAATAAACTTATAGAAACAGGTGACAGACTACATAACATGCAAGCAGTTCATAATCCTGAACTAGGTTATGTAAATGATTATTTATCTAGGTATAAGTCATTAGATAAACTAGCTATAGAAAACAATAGAGCTGAGTTTGAATTAGCACTTACTAACATTATTAATGACGAAGGTCAACAAGTACTTACACCACAAGCAGCTAAAGAACTTACAGATCAAATACTACAAATAGATGGAGCTGATGTTCCTTCTAACTTTACACTTGATGGTGGGTTTTCTGTTACTGACAGATCTACGTTTAGACCACAGTCGCATAGAGGTAGAACATTAAACCTTTCTGATAGAGCAGAGTTTAAGCAGTTTATGGAAAGAGATATATTTACTAACGTATCTAATGCTGCTAAGTCTGCTGTAAGATATACAGTATTAGAAGAGTATGTAGGTAGTAACAATGCTAAGCTTAATTATAGATTAAATAAAATAGAAGAAGAGCTTATAGAGTCTGGTAAGTATACTGTTGATGAAGCAAGAGCTAGAGTTAATAAACTTGCGTTTGATCTTAAAAACTACTTTGATGCTGAGTCAGGTAACTACAAGAGAAACATACCACCTATACTTAGGCATGCACAAAAGAACATATTATTTGTAACTACTATTACTGGTTTGCCACTAGCTACACTATCTAATTTTGTTGAGCTAGGTTTAACTAGTGTTGGGCTAACACAAAAACAAATTTTTGGTGAGAAAGGTAGTATTAACTCTATAGCTAGATCGTTTGCAGATGAGTTTGGAAATACTGCTAATAGATTGTATGGTACTATAGCTAACCAACCAGCACCACATAAAAGAGGTAGGTTTGGTCATGCTATATTAAAGAAGCTAGGTTTCTTTGATTGGGAAGTTGGTGCTGCTCATACAACAGGTGTTAGTGAAACAGGTAGATGGCACCAAAGAATACTTGATATGTACTTTAAGACTATCTTATTACAACAATGGACTAACGCTGCACGTGCTGCAAGAGCTGCTATAGCTTTAGATTACATTAGTGATAAGGTAGCTATAATGGTAGCTGCAAGACAAGCAGATATAACAACTAACGAGTCTCGAGAAGCAGAAGAGGGGCTAAGAAACTTAGGATTAGACACACAGTTTTTACTTAGATACCATACTGGTTTTGTTAGAGACGAGCAAACAGTATTACCTAATCAAGATGTAAGACAGCAGTGGGAAAGAATGATTAATGATGCTACATTTAACTTTATAAATGAAGCTGTTGCATTACCACAGTCTGCAAACAGACCTTTGATATTTCAAGATCCAAGGTTTGCTTTGTTTACACAGTTTCAAGGTTTTATAGCTACGTTTACTGCTAACCATATACCTAAAATGTATACTCAGTTAGCTAAACGTGGTACTCCAGCAATGAAATACAACATATTTGCTACAGTATCTACAATGATACTATTAGGATTTGTATCTCAACACCTAAAAGATTTATTAAAGTACGGAGAAACTACACCTTACTTTAAAGGTATGGAGTATATTAGAAGAGGGGTAGGAGCTAGTGGACTACTAGGTACAAGTGAAAGAGTTATTGACTTTGTTTTCCCAATGTATGACAAAAGATATGGCTCAAATGTAGAATGGTTCTTTGGTACAATAGCTAGTGAATCAGCTGGTGTAAGTAAAGCACTTAGAATAGGTGATATAACCGCTGATGTCATAACAGGAGAAAAGCCACCAGAAACTATAGTTAAAGTTACACCGATAGCACAAGTTGCTTATCAACAAATAGATAAACAAGCTTATAAATGGGGTTTTGGAGAATAACATGGCAACAAGGATAAATCCACAAAGTGGTTTAATGGAATTTGTAAAAGAACGAGAAGCTACGGGGGCTGTTTTAGATGAAAGACTTAGAAACAAAACACCCGTAGAGTCTTTACAACAAGAAGGCCCTGCAACTTTAGCCGTAAAACCACAACCTATACGTCCTACACCAGCACCTTTTGTTTTACCTGAAGAACAAAAAGGTAGAGTAGATCAGACAGCAGCTAGAGATAGGTTTGCACAACAAATAGCACAACAAGATGCTGCTAGACTTGCTCAAACGGCTGAGCTACAAAGAGAAGCTGAAAGAGTAAAGCCTATTAGTGAAATAGAGCCTGATGTTAAAGAGTTTGATGCTTACGAAAATGATGGTTTTGGCGAAGCTATTACGAGATCTAATAAATACATTCAGCTACTTTATGATAAGCTAGAATCTGGTGCTACAGTTACAGGAGCTTACTTATCACCAGCTCAAGGACTACCTATAGCTGCAGGCTTATCTCCTGTAGAAGCCGGAGAAGCTTCTGGTCAGTCAATAAACGTTAACTCTACAAAAGGTATACTGTTTGATCCTAAAGGATTTAATGCAGGTAAAATAAGAGGTGATGATGTAACTCAAGTAGATCCGTTGTTTGCTAGAGTTATGTCTATTATGACTGAAAGGTTTATATATCAAAATCAGTACAACGCTAAACCTGATCAGCAAACAGATAATACAGATGATTTTACTGAAGCGACTTTACGTGAAACAGATCAAGTAAAACTAACAGATGAAGGTAAATTAAGACGTGGTTTAGGTAACCAACAGTTAGGTAGAGAAATATATAGAGCTTGGAAACGTGAACAAAACATAGCTCAAGGCAGACCTTCTGATGAGTACACTATGAAAGGTGTAACCGGAGATCAGTTTGAAACAATAGGTACGCTTGCAAAAGAAATGTATCATGCTGCTAATCCTGAATTATATAATAGAATATCAGATTCTTTTAACAGAACAGTAGAATATGAGCTTACTACTACCGGTGCTGCTGCTATGGAGGCTGCTGAAAAAGCTTCTCCTGCTATATTTACTGGTTATGAAATAAAACCTTCATCTGCTCCTAGATCTAAGTTAGCACTTACTGAATCTGGGTTAGGAGAAGGAGCTAAGTATAGAAAAACTAAAACTACTTCTGTTGTAGATCGTAAAATGGCAGAGATAGAGGAAGCTGCAGAGAATATGCATAGCGTTGCTCATGGTGTAGATCCTCTTAGAAGAAAGCTTTATATACAAATAGCCGTACAAGTTCTTACTGGTATGAAAGATAGAACTAGGCCACCTGAACTAGGCGACTTACTTAAGATAGGTCCAGCTAAGTTTATAGCATTTAAAGGTGAGTATGCTAAAAAGCAACAAGACGATCCTAATCCTGATTATAATCCTGCATTTGAAATGGAAAAGCAAGTTACTAGGTTTATAGAAAGTTTAAACACTATTGGCACTTATAGTAATAAAGCTAATCATTTAGATTTTGCCGTGCAAGAACTACAAAGTCGTATGCATGCTACACAAACAAGATTTAATCCTCAACTAGTTCCGTGGATTAGGTTTGTAACAGGAGGTATTAGACCTCCTACTGTAAATCCTAATGCTAATACTCCTGCAACAGTAATGTTTAAAGAGTTAATGGCAAAACATTTTTTACCAGGTGCGGATAAGTTACTTCCTGAAAATAGAGTTGCTGCATTTGATACTGAATGGAACAGCCCTAACCATGGCGCTTTTGCTAATATTGTTGCTGATGGAAAAGGTATAGCAGATAGTTTACTAACGCCTGAACAAGATCAAGATGCTATAACAAAGCTAAAACAAATAAAGTTAACAGAAAAAGGAGTTACTGTACCTCCTGAGTTAGCTAATATACCAAGACTAACAATTGGAGATTCATTAAAGAGTAAAGCTATTGGTGAAGAACTAGAAGGCTTAAACTTAATTGAAGCTGCTCATGAGCTATATCAGTTTGATAAAGCACAAAAGAACAACACAACGTTTAAGAGCAATATATCTGTAGAACTAGATGGTAAAACTCATGGACCAGCTAGTAACCTAATGCAATTAGGATCTATGAAGGCTGCATTTAGAGCTGGTGTTTTGAGAAGAGAAGGAGCTACTAAAAACTTAGATACTATACCTATAAAAGAATTGTATCAAGGAGCACAAACAGACGACGAGTTAGCTGCTGGTGATATTAGAGATGGTATGAAGTATTTCATGGAAGAGAATGGTGACAAACATGCTCAAAACTATTTACCTAATAACGCAGCTTCTGCTCACTTAGTTAGTATACTTAAGTTAGCTTTAAAAGATAGGGACAACTTTCTTAAAAAGCCACCTATGACGCTTGCTTATGGTCAGTTACTTAAAAACTTAGATGCTGCTATATATGAAACAGTATTTACTGGTCCTCAGTCTGTAGCAATAAGAAACATTATAAACGGCAACTCAGATTTACCTTCTATATTAGATAAAAAGATACAACAAAAGATGGATGCAGAAGGTGGAATGCTGATACCGTCTAGAGAAGATATGGTAGTTGAGTTCTTACACGATATATTAGCAGACTCTATTGATGCTGAGTTAGATCCAGGTGTCGTACAAGTAGGACAACTACTAAGAGCAAACAATGTTGTTGCTATGTTATCTGATGAGGTTATAAAAGTTAAGAATGCTATAGGTATTGACAACTACATTGGTGCTAAAAGCTCTGTTATGAAAGATGTAGAAGGAAATATTGGTGTAGTATTCGGAGATACTTCTAATGTAAAGAGAGCAGGTAACGTACCGTTGTATAGAAGTATGCCTTCAGGTAGTGCTATAAGAGAAGGTAAGCCCGGTGGCTGGGGTAGAGGTAGAATTATACCTGCTGTTATCCAAGGTATAGATGGTGCCTGGATGAATAGAATGTTTACTGGTAAATCGTTTGCGCAGTTAAAGCGTAACTACATGCTACCTATTATGGATGCTGTTAAGACAGATCTAGATGGAGCAGCAAAAGTACGTGATCTTGCTAATAAAAATTGGTGGGATGTTATCAACGAGTATTCTTATGTCGACAGTATTATGGGAGACTGGACACCCGGAGCTATAGAAAGGTTTAGAACCAAGCTCAAAAATATCGGGGATACTAAGGTTGAAATAAGTATGGATAATGAATATAGAGGATTTTTCTTTCTATTACATGATCTTGAAAAAACACCTCCTATTTTTGATTCGGGTAATCTTATAAAAACTTTGTATGATACTATGGAGCACCCTCCTAGAAAACAAGGAGTAGCCGTTGGAAAATACGAAGCGTTTAAAAAATCTAGAGCAGCAAAAGCTGCAGATAAATTACTTCCTAATGCTGCAAGAGCACAAGGAAGAACGTTAAATGAACTAACTGGTGATCAAATGTTAAGATTGTTTGACAATATTATAGGACCTAATGGCTTAAACCTTGAGTCGCGCAATCGTCAAACAATGAAAGATGTCGGTGAAGCTAAAAATAAACTTACGAGAGCCGCTAAGGGCTCCCGTATATTGCAAATAGATATGTAACTAACCACATATATCAGAGTGGTATAGGTGATATAAGTCATTTTGCTCTACGTATTTCTTTATAAAGCTTTGAGTATAATGTATCTCACTGCCATTAAGAAACACAATGCCATATTTATATATGAAAGCAATGTCTTCTTCATCTATACCTATTTGCCCATTGTTTTTTATCTTAATCATGATTATGAAAAGAAGTAGTCGCTATCTTGTATAGCTTCTACATCTAACTCCCCTAGTTTATAGTTGTAATTAAAGTTTTCAGGTTCTAGCAATAGCATTTCTGCTATATCCTTATAGAAATCCTTATGATTGTACATTTTAATGAACACTTCTTTAGTTAAACTTAATAAGCTAGCTACATCACAAGCGTGAGTAGAAAATGAATCATGAATTGCAGCAAAGTCACCGTCCCAATGATGGATAATAAGTGCCATATGAGCTGCGTCCATACTATGTATGAAGTTAGGGCTTATACCTGATGCAAAGCCACCAGGACTAGGTATCTTTTTACCATACACTAGCCTATGTTCTTTGCCTACGTGTTGTATCCTCATATCAGAGATCCAGCTTTTCCACTTTACGTCTTCCATTACGTAGTTTTCATAACGTACTGGGAAGCCGGAAGGCGTAGTCCATTCGACAACTGGCTCTTTCAAGTCAGATATTATGTGATTTGCTATTGCCTGTAGGTAACTCATAGTCTCGAGTGGACCTGGACACACCTCATCTATAGCTTTTATTAAGTTATATGACAAGTCGGTACAGTCACTCATAGTAATATCGTACTTACTATGGAATCCTTCGGCATAACAATCAGCATACATGTTCAAAGCTATGGCTAAGTGGCCCGCAGAGTACGCTCTAGTCATCGCTCCGCGTTTCGATATAC
>CETN01028687.1_pt1 | contig 11392 bp, 7 predicted proteins | sample 531301 | NCBI WGS metagenome assembly CETN01 (sample SAMEA2622656, study PRJEB7988) | marine metagenome | isolation source: saline water (ENVO:00002010), including
TATAATTATTATAAAAAATATTTAGACGCAAATAAAGTACCTCCTCTTCCAGCAGGTTTTCAGGTTAGACCAGAAACAGACATTGATGGTAATGAACTAGATGAACCTACTGGTAAAATGGAAATAGTAGGACCAAAAGGAACATTATTATTTGATCCTAACGAAGGTCTTGATCCTAATTTATTTTATCAATTTATGGGATTAGATCATAGAGTTTGGGCGGGTAATGTTGTAGTTGATGATATAAACACTGAATTTTCAGAATAAAATAGATTATGGGTAAAATATACATATCAGATGGTCAAAGGTATGATGTAGCTGAACACCGTCTTGAAGAATTTTTACAAGCCCACCCTGATGCAATACCGTATGAGGTTGAGAGTTACTTAGATGAAGATATAGAAAAAGCTACAGAGGTTTCTATAGATGTAGAGTCAACTAATGAAACTGAAGAGCAAAAAATAGCCAACGATCAAAAAGCAGAAGATATGGCTAACTACGAAGTTCCTGAAGGTAAGATCTCAATAGATGATTATTCTAAAATACATGAAAACATACCAATAATAACAACAGCTCCTGGTTCTTACTATATATTAAATAACACTGAAATAGGTAGAAAAATTAAAGGTGGTACAGGTTACTATTATATGAAGTTTTTAAACTGGCTAGAAAATAAAGACTCATTTACTTCACCTGGATTAGATATTGAAGATAATGACAGGGTTATAACTAATCAAGAGCAAGATTTATTAGACCAACAAAAATTGCTTGAAGTTGAAAAAGAAATAATAGCTGAAAGAGATAAAGTAAAAGTAGAAGACTTAAGCGAAGAACAAATAGCTGAAGCTACAGAAAATAACAAAAATAGATTTAGAGAAGATTTAGCAAATCAATCTTTTTACGAAAATACAGAAGAAATAATAGAAGATGATAGATCTTGGTGGCAGTTATGGAGAGGTGATAAACAATTAGATGAAAGAGATGCAGCACTAGAATCATTAGAAAGAGTTGAAGAAGTTACTAAAAATAACATGCTTAGATACAACTATCACGCTAATGAAATAACAAAAATACAAGAGCAATTTGACGCTATAAAAGATAAAACACCTCAAACAAAAGAAGAATACGAACAACTTCAAACGCTAGTTCAATCACTAAAAACTCAAGGTGAAAAACATCTAGCTAGCATTTTACATATACAACAACAAGCAGATCTCATTGGTGATAATGAAGAAGATTTAAGAAATTTTGTAGATGCTTATGGTAGAAACTATAATGAGATAACAAACTTTTTTGGCAACCTAACATTAGCCGCTGGTGATCTAGTAGATAATGTTGGAGAAGCTGTATACAAATATACAGATCCAGGTGCTATATTTTTAGCTATAGCTGATAGTTATAAAGCGGGTGATGAAGATAAAAGTTTAGGTATATTTGAACCCGTGTATAAACTTGCGGCTTGGAGAGATGGTTTACGTGAAGATGCTTTAGATTTTATATGGAGAGACTGGTCAGAAGATATGAGGAACGGTTTAGAACCACCTCAAGCATTTGGTGATATAAAAGACTGGGAAACTTTTGGTGAGTGGGCTTCGCAAACAACAGCAACTCAACTACCAAATACAGTTGTTATGCTTACAACTGGCTCATATGCTCTACCTATATTAGGTGCTACTTCAGCTGGAGCTAAATTTAAAGACATGCAAAAAGAAATGGAGATGTATGGTGTTCAATATACTCCGGGTCAAATGTATTTAGCAGCTACAACAACAGGTTTAGCTGAAGCTTTATCAGAAAGAGTAACGTTAGGTCAATTAAACAAAGTTAAGGGAGCTGTTAAAGGTATTAGTAGAGGAGCTAAAAATCAAGTAAAATCTGGTTTTGTTAATTATTTAAAAAGAAACTTTGCAACTAAAAGAGGTTTAGGGCAAAACATATATGATCCTATTGAAGAAGGTTTCACTGAAGGTCTTTCACAAGTAGCTGGTAACATGGCTGACAAATATGTTTTAGGTAAAGAAGATGTAAACATATTAGATGGTGTAACTGAATCATTTTTTAGTGGTTTATGGATGTCAGGTGTTGTATATAAATCACCGGTGTTTGGTTTAAATCTAATGAATGGTTTTAGAACTAATGAAAGTAAACAGTCTGTATTTTTAAATGCTAAAAGAATACAAGAGTTAAAAACATTTTTAACTAATCCAGATTTAAGTAGTAATCTAAGAGTTAAATATAGAGAAGAGCTAGAAGATTTAGTTGCTCAGAATAATGATCTTATACTTAAAGATATAAAAAGATTAGATGAGTTAACACCAGAAGAAAAAACTCAAATACTAAAAATAGAAAAAGATAAAGCTGATCTAGTAAATAAAGCTAATGATATAAATGCTGACAAGTCTTTATCAAAAGAACAAAAGAAATCAGAACTAGATAGGTTAAAAGATCAGTATAATAAAATAGATCAACAAAGAGGTGAGGTGTTAGCGCCTTATGTTGCTAAAGAAATAGACCAACAAATAGATACTGTAAAAAAAGAAGCTGAAAGAATATTTCAAGGTGATGTTACTATTGAATCAGCTGAAAATGAAGCAGAGGTTTTAGAGATACTAAAAAGAGAGAACGATAAAAAACCTCAAAATAAAAAACAAAGTTTAGCTGAGTTACAAAAAGAAGCAAAAAATCAAGGTACTATACTACAAAACCCTGATGGCACTCAAACTATAATTATAAATAGAGATGCTTCTGCTAAGCAAGGCGCTACAAATGTAGCTGCCCATGAATTTTTACATGCTATATTATTTGAGTCTGTAAAAAATAATCCTGAAACTCAAAAAGCTCTTGGTAAATCATTACAAGAGTATTTAATGAAAATAAATCCTACAAAAGTACAAAATAGTAAATTTGCAGCTAGATTAAAACAATACCAAGATGCTGTTAACGCTGGTGAATATAGTTCTGCTAATGCTGCAGAAGAAGTATTAACACTATTTTCTGATGCTATAAATACTGGTGATATTGTTTTTAATGAAAATGTATTTACTAAACTAGCTGATGTGTTTAGAAGAGTATTACAAGCTGCTGGTGTTAAAGTTAAATTTAACACGGGTAGAGATGTATATAACTTTATAAAAGATTATAATCACGGTATACTTAAAGGTAAGCTTGGTAAAGGTATTACTACTGTAGCTAGAGAGGGTGCTGAGGGTAAACTAATAAAAGAAAAAACAGATCAAATAAGAGAGACGGTAAACAAATCTTCTAGAGCTGAAAACTTAAGTGATCAAGTACAAGATATATATAACAAAAAAGGTATTGATGGTGCTTTTGAAATAACAGAGCTATATAGAGGTATGGCTGAAAAGATAGCTCAAAAATATAGAGATGTACCTGGGTTTAAAGAATTTAAAGATGATTTTGTAAACGAGTTACTAACTGGTAAAAGAGGTGTTTATGAGATGGTATTAAAATACGATCCAACATCTGGTGTGCCTTTAGCTGCTTATATAAATAGTTTTATATCTAGTAGAGCTATAGAAGTTGCTGATAGAATATTTGGTAAACAATTTACTACAGATGTTACTGAAGCTAGAAATATAACTGCAGAAGATACACAAGTTGAACAACCACAAGTTGAAGAGCAACCATCATTAAGAGAACAGTTAGGTATTGAAACAGGAGGTCCTTTGTATAATAGAATAAAAGCAGCTGTTATAAAAACATTTGGAGCTAGATTACCTAAAGTAACTAGTAAGCAATTTAAAAAAGAATTACAAAAATCTTTTAGAGTAGAATTAAAAACAGCAATGGCCAACTTAATAGGTACTAGAGCTATTAAGGAACAGTTTTTAAGAGATAACTTTGAAGCTATATACTCAGCTCTATCTCAAGAAATAATAAACAAAAGATTTAATCAGTTTGCGGAACCAGTACTAGATGAGAACGGTAAACCGATGAGAGAAAAATTTGCTGAAACAGGTGATGCTTCTGGTAAAGGTATATTCACAAAAAGAAAAATAAGTAGATCAGAGTGGTTATCGTATTTTATAGGTAAAGATGTTAAGCCATCTACAAAAGGTACTAGAAAAGATGCTTTAGCTGAGGCGTTAGCAGAAGAGCTTGCTTTTGATGCTACTATGGAAGTTGTTAAAGATCCTGAGGTTTTAGAAAAAAGAAAAGCTATAGATGATATTACAGGTGTAGAACAAGTAGATAACTATATTGAAGAAACTGCTAAACAAATAAATAGAGATCCAAATAAAAAGTTTTCACTAAGTGACAAAGGTATAAGCATGACTGGTAAATTAGCTAATCTTGCTATAAAAGAAGGTGTTGATAATGTTACAAATGAAGATGGTACTATAGTTTCTAGACTAGCAAATAAGTTTACAAACGCTATGGCATCGATAGTTAGAAATGCTTACAATGAAGGTTTGATACAACCATTAGAAACTTATAGATTTTTAAAGCTAGTAAAAAATTCAAAAGTAATACCACCAGAGGTAAAAGCACAAGTTAAAAAAGCCTTAACTAAAAAATCAAATGCAGATTTAAAACAAAGCTTTGCTGGTGATATGGCTATGTTGGCTATGGATTTTGGCGCTAATGTTCTAGATGTAATAGGTTATGATGGATTAGGCTTTATAAATAGAGTATTAGATCCTGCTAAAAATAAAAAAGCAACTGGTCAACCAGGTGAGTTTTATCAAGCTCTTGAAGATATAAAAGCTAAGATAAAAGATAATAATGACTTGCCACCTGATTTAGACTTAAGTAAAGTTAGACCTATGAACTCTAAAATAGGTTTAATGGCTAAGATAAATAAAATATTAGAGCTTGATAGTAAAGCTGAAAAATTAGAACTAATAGCAAAGCTAGAACAAGAGATAGCAGATGCTAATGTGCATAATAAAATATTAGCTAAATACTTGATGAAAAAATTAGTTAAGTCTGAAATATCAGATGCTAATTTTATAAACATGTTACAGATGCAAACTAATGCTGTGAAAGGCTTTAGATCTTTAACAGGTTTAAAATATATAACAATAAAAGAAGGACCACAAGGCCCTATGAAAGGTGAGCATTTAGCTGATAACGCTACTTCTATGTTTGATTTATTAGAATTACGTTTTCAAAATTTAGATGATACTACACTTGATAGCAAACTTGATGACATACTTGAGTATCATGATCAATGGTTAGAAAGTAAATCTTTACTAGATTTAGTTGATGTGTTTGGTAGAAATAATCCTTTCAAAGACTTAAGAATAAGATTACTACCTAAAGCTGATCAAGCTAACGTATTTACTTTTGATTTAAAACCAGCAGAAACTTTAATAAAACAAAGAGAAAAAAATATAAAATTAAGACAAGAAGTAAATAAAAACGTAGAAAAAAACAAAAAGTTTAGTTTAAAAGAAGATGCTTTAAATAACGCTAGAAGAACTGACGCACCTAGAAAAGGCATAAGTGTATTTGATTTTGATGACACATTAGCAAAAACAAATAGTAAAATACTAGTTACAATGCCAGATGGTAAAACTATGAAAATAGATGCTACTAGGTTTGCTAAAGAATCTGCTGATTTAGAAGCGGCTGGAGCTAAGTTTGATTTTAGTGAATTTAATAAAGTTATTGATGGTAAGAAAGGGCCACTAGCAGATCTAGCATTAAAAAGACAAGATAAGTTTGGAAGTAAAGATATATTTGTATTAACAGCTAGACCACAAGAAGCTGCATATGCAATACATGCTTTCTTAAAAGGTATAGGTTTAGAAATACCTATTGAAAATATTACAGGTTTAGAAGATGGTAGACCTCAAGCAAAAGCTGATTGGATTATAAGTAAAGCAGCTGAAGGTTATAATGATTTTTATTTTGCTGATGACGCGTATAAAAATGTAAAAGCGGTACAAGATGCTTTAGATGTTGTTGATGTTAAATCAGACGTACAACAAGCAAAAGCTTCTATGGAAGATATAGACTTTGAATTTAATAAAATAATAGAAGAAGAGTCTGGTGTTGAAGCGTTTAAAGAGTTTTCAAATGTTGAATCGGCTAGAAGAGGTTCTAAAGTAAGATCTAAGTGGAAATATTTCTTACCACCAGGTGCTGAAGATTTTGTTGGGTTACTATATGATTTACTTGCTAAAGGTAAAAGAGGTGAAGCTCAATTAGACTTTTTTAATAGACATTTAATGAAACCTTTTTCAAGAGCTATAGCTGCTATAAATATAGCTAAACAAAAAATAGCTGAAGACTTTAGAAACTTGAAAAAACAAATGCCTCAAGTTAAAAAGATATTAGGTAAAAAGAGTGGTTATAAAGATTATACATTTGACCAAGCAATAAGAGTTTATATATGGACGAAATTAGGTATTGAAATACCTGGTATATCTAAAACAGATCAACAAGCTTTAGCTAATCTAGTTGCTAAAAATGATGATCTAAGAACTTTTGCAGATGTACTACAAAAAATTACTAGACTTAAAGAAGGTTACCCACCACCAGCTGAACATTGGATAGCTGGTAGTACAGCTTCTGATATGAATGATGCTGTTGATAAAGTTAAAAGAAAAGAATATTTAAAAGAGTTTATTGAAAAGAAAAACATTATATTTTCACAAAAAAATCTAAATAAACTAAGAGCTATATACGGTGATGCTTATGTTGAAGCTTTACAAGACATGTTATACCGTATGGAAAATGGTACTAACAGAAACTTTGGTAGAAATAGAACAATAAATGCTTGGTTAAATTGGGTTAATAACTCTGTTGGTGCTATAATGTTCTTTAACATGAGATCAGCAATATTACAAACAATATCTTCTGTAAACTTTATAAACTGGAGTTACAATAATCCTTTAAATGCAGCTAAAGCTTTTGCTAATCAAAAACAATTCTGGTCAGACTTTGCGTTTATATTTAACTCACCAATGTTAAAACAAAGACGTAGAGGTTTACAAACAGATGTCAATGAAGCTGAAATTGCTAACGCTGCGGCTGGAGCTAAAAATAAAGCTAGCGCGGTATTAGCATACTTATTAAAAATAGGTTTTACACCTACTCAAATAGCAGATAGTTTTGCTATTGCTATAGGTGGTGCTAGTTTCTATAGAAACAGAATAAAAGACTTAATGAAACAAGGTATGTCTAAAGCAGAAGCAGAAGCACAGGCTTTTGAAGATTTTGCAGAGGCATCAGAAAAAGCTCAACAGTCTAGTAGACCTGATTTAATATCTGCTCAACAAGCTGGACCATTAGGTAGAATCATACTTGCTTTCCAAAATACACCTATGCAGTATATGAGGTTAACTAAAAAAGCTATGAGAGATTTAATAGCCGGTAGAGGTGATGCTAAAACAAATATAAGTAAGATATTATATTATGGTGCAGTTCAAAACTTTGTATTTGCTTCGTTGCAAAACGCTTTGTTTGGATTTATGTTTGCTAATGACGAAGAAGAAGAAGAGTTAAACCTTGATAAAAAATCACAAAGAATAGCTAATGGTATGATGGACACTATATTAAGAGGTTCTGGTTTATACGGAGCTGTTGTGTCTACAGTTAAAAATACTATAATAAAGTTTATAGAACAAGAAAAGAAAGGTTGGACTGGAGATCATACATACACTATAATTGAAGCATTAAATTTATCACCGCCAATTGGCAGTAAGTTAAGAAAACTATATTCTGCAATACAAACTTATAAGTTTAACAAAGATATAATGTTAGAGTATGGTCCTGGTTTAGGTAATCCAGCTTATGAAATGGTTGGTAATGTAGTATCAGGTGTAACAAACCTACCGTTAGATAGATTATTTAGAAAAATAAATAATGTAAGAGCTTCTTTAGATGAAAGAAACGCTGCTTGGCAAAGAATAGCTACACTGCTAGGTTGGAGTACTTGGGATGTTGGTGTTGAAAATTATGATGTAGAAGAGCTTAAGAAAAGAAATAAAAACAAAAAGAAGAGTAAAAAGACTAGTAACAAGAAAGTTATAAAGAAAAAAAGAATTAAGAAAAAGTAAAAACAAGTGATAATAAAAGAATAAACCTACTTTACTATGAAAAAACTATTATTGATTATAGCATTGCTAATATCTAGCAATGTTCAAGCACAGTTCTTGAAAGAAATATACAAAGACTTCCTTAAGTACGGTACGTTCTATGCTGCTGGTAATATAGAAAACGCACAAGCAGTACAACCGAACTACTTCATACGTACAAACCCCGATGATTTTTACGGCATACCTCAAGTAGAAGATAGAGCTCAATACCATCCATTTAATTATAGATATGGTTTAGGTATACGTAAATTAGCTAGATTTGATTACGAAGTAAAGCCAGGTAATTTTTGGACAGGTAACAATAAAGTAGAAAAACAAGTTGGTTTATCAGCGCCTACATCAGCTGTACAAGGTTTAGAATATTTATTGCATTGGGAAAAAGAAAGACATAATGGTAGGGAGTTTGATAATAAAAGATTATTTGTAAGACACACTGGTGATTACCATATAGCTAAGTTTGAAGCTAGAGAAACTGGTAAAATAGATTTTAAATATATTTCTGGTGAATTAAGAGCCAGGTTACCTATTGGCAAGAAATTTAGTATATCTGCGGGTGCAATATATAGGACACATGAACGTCCTTATGGTTATAATCCCGTAGAAATATGGTTAAATGAAATGGACGAAGACGGTAACGCAGCAAACCCATGGTATACATTAGGTTTTGAATATGGATATGATGATATATATTATTCATCAACAGATGAGTATGGTAATTATATATATGACTGGTATTGGGTTAATGATCAAGGAGTTATTGTAGCTTATACTGATCAACAGTTTAGAGATCTTATAATGCCTAGATTATTAAATAGATTTAATCAAGAAGCATGGTCTGAGCTAGATCCTTTTGCTGAGATTGCACCTATAGTAGGTATGGATTTTTATCACTATAAAAATAATTTTTGGCTTCATGCTTATGGCAGCTGGATATTACCATATCACAAATATGTAAAAGGTGACGAGCAATATAGTTATCTACATAGAAACGGTTGGAGCGAACAAGGCCACAATATGAATCATATGAGTGGTAATGGAGATCAATGGAGTGACTATCAAGCTGGTTTAGTACTTGGTGTTAAAGTTAGCAAATCAATCGGTTTGTTTGTTGAAGGCGAATATACTAAATTCTGGGACTCAGAAATGTTTAACTCAAACTTTGGAATTAATTTTACATTTAGATAATCATGACAAAACAATTAGATGAAAATACCTCTATGGGTATTGATATAGACGGAGATGGTAAATCAGATTTTAAAATATCCTTAAAAACAATTGGCGCTATTATATTTGCTATAATATCTTTAGCTGGTGTTTGGTTTAGTTTAAAACAAGATATAGCTCTCGCTAAAGAATTACCAGCCCCTGTTATTGATAGAGTTGAGTATGATTTAAAAGACGAGTTGATACGTCAGACAATAATAGATACTCAAGAAGATGTGCAAGATATTAAAGATCAATTAGATAAAATAGACGAAAGGCTATATGAAATACAAAAAAATAAATAATGAAATATTTAATTTTACTTTTAATACCATTAATATCATTTAGTCAACAAGACGTACCGGATGAGTACTGGATAGATGATAGTAATTTTGAGGATAAAATAAAAGAACACAACGCGTTTGGAGATGATCAATCACTGCCAATTGTTGTAGAGTTCTGGGCTAAGTTTAACGAAGTTAATTGTTTTCCTGATTGGGATAAATTAGAAGATGCAGTTTATTACAGAGTTGATATATCTAAAGCACCAGAAGCAAAAAAGAAATACAAGGTACGTATGGCACCTACAATTATTATATTTAAAGGTGGTATAAAAGAAACAGTATTTAAAGCGGGGTTAGATCTTGAATTACCCGCAGACCTGGAAGAAATTCAAGAATCAATCAACGAGGCTAATAAGGCTTCTAAATTTTAATATTATGTGCCCATTTTGCCCAATATGTATATGTAAATAATTATGTGGAAATTAACTAAACAATACTTCATAGATGTATGGACTTACCTATGGAGTAAAACTACGGTAGACGATATAGTTTTAGCTAAAGCAGCTGAAATAAAAGCTAAAGCTAAAAAAATTGAAAAGATAATAAAAGAGTAATGAAAGGTTTATTGTCTGGATTTGATATGGATGTTTATAAAAAAATGACTCCACCATCAAACAACTCCTTGACAACGTTAAAAGAAATAAAAGAAATTAACGCTTTAAGAGACGATCCTAAGTTTGTTAAGGATAAGGACAATATTCAATCAGCTTTTAAAAAAGTAGCTGCTAAAAACGGTGTACCATATCCTAAAAAACTAGTTAATAGTATAATAGCTGAAAGTGCACCAAAAATATTAAAGCTAAAAAAACATTTTGGAAGACCAAGGCCTAAGCATTTAGCAGGTGGTTTTGGTATTAAACTAAAAGATATACCTATGGATTCAATGAAGACGCCTTCATATCCTTCAGGTCACTCTGTACAAGGAGTTGCTATAGGTAAAGCTTTAGGTAAACTATATCCTAAACACAAAGCTGACTTCGAAAAAGAAGGCATGGATATATCAATGAGTAGGCGTATAGGTAAAGCTCATTTTAAATCTGACTCTGATCTTGGCGAAAAGATAGGAAATGATATGTTTAATCATATTAAAAATAAATTAAATGGATAAAATAAGTAAACACGTAAGTTATCGTGAAGGTGTGTATAGCAGAACAGCGGAAAGGCTTGGTTTAAAAAATGATCCCTCTGATGATCATTTATTAAATATGATAAATGTTGCCGAAAATATATTTGAGCCTCTTAGAATACACGTAGGTGGTCCTATAAAGATCAATTCGTTTTACCGTGGACCTCAACTTAACAAAGCTATTGGTGGATCTGCAAAGTCACAACATTGTCACGGACAAGCTATTGATATTGATGATACTTATGGTCATGCGTCTAACGCAGAAATGTTTAATTGGATTAAAGCTAATTTAGATTATGATCAGATGATATGGGAGTTTGGTACAGATGAAAATCCTAATTGGGTACATGTGAGTTATGTAGATAAAGCATCAAATAGAAATAGATGTTTAAAAGCTTATAAAGATGATAATAACAAAACAAAATATATGGTAATATGAGTAAGTATGATATAAAACAATATGATTCAGCTATAACAAAAGCTTTTTTAGTTTTTGTTACTATAGTTTTTATGTTATGTATATACGCTTGTTCACCATATTATTATCAAAGTAAAGGACCAAAAGTAACACACGTATTAGCTTTAACAGAAGAAGGTGATACGTTAAAAATACCTATTAAAGATATAAAACCAAATGTAATATATAATGT
>CETN01007188.1_pt1 | contig 11386 bp, 23 predicted proteins | sample 531301 | NCBI WGS metagenome assembly CETN01 (sample SAMEA2622656, study PRJEB7988) | marine metagenome | isolation source: saline water (ENVO:00002010), including
GTTATGGCTAAAAAGCCAGCGTCGTTTGAATACAATGCGACACTAGTAAGAGTTTTAGATGGAGACACTATAGATTGTTATATCGACTTAGGTTTCGATCTTAAAATCAAAAAGAGAGTTCGTTATATGGGTATTGATACTTGGGAATCACGAACTAGAGATAAAGAAGAAAAAGTCAAAGGCCTTGCAGCAAAAGCTAGAAACAAAGAGCTTCTAGAATCAGGCGTTTTTAAAATCATATCATTTGGAACAGGTAAATTTGGACGTGTTCTTGGTGAAGTTTTTGTGAGTCCTGATGCTGTTGGCGGCGTAATACCAGAGGGAGTTGACAGAAGCAAAGACGGTCTAGTAAGCGTTAATGATATATTGATTGCGGAAGGTCACGCTTACGATTACCACGGAGGAAAGAAGAAAGACTTCGAAGCTGAGATGGCTAAAGAAAAAGCAGCAAAGAAAGAAGACCTTGTTGACAAGCCTGCAGAGGAGGAAGCAGCAAAGGAATAAATAATTGAGTGAGTTACAAGAGTCTATTGTTAGACAACAAGCGATCTTAATGATTGTTAGGAACAATAGCAAACCACATATCATAAGACGTATACTTAAGCGATTTGAAAAATGTATAAAAAAATAAAAGAAAACCTTTTATTTTAATGGAAACTGTATTAGATTCTTATATGACGACATATTATATTAAGTTACCAGACGATACAAATGAAGACCTCAAGTTTGATGCAAATACACTTGGGACAGAAAGCTTCGGTACATTCTACGCAGAGAGAGGAATGAGATCTCTCCATACAATACTAGAAAAGCATCCTGAAATGTTACAATCCACGAGAATCGTCACAGACAGCGGCGTTGATTTCACAATAACAGAGTTTATGGACAGGCTTGACAAGCTCAAGCTTTTGTTTAACTAGGAGATACATAATGAAGATTGACATAAACAACATTGAGGATTTTGAAGACGAAGGTATGATTCGTGAAAAGAGAAGAAAATTCCGCACAAGCGGTAAAAAGAAAGGTTATAAACAATTTAAACAACTAAAGGAGTCAAAGCGAAATGGGAATAAATATCCTAAAAAGCGTAAGCGCTAGCCTATTATTAATTTTAGCAATCGGATGTGAGCTACCAACAGAAGGAAAAGAAGTTGATGACTTACATGGAACAGCTTATGTTGCTGTAGAGTATATAGGCGAGCTCGAATTAAGTGAATCTAATTGGCAGACTCTCTACACAATGGGAGGAGAAATGTGGAGTGATGATTATGATGTTACATACACAAGAATTGAGTGGGAGTCTGACATGTATTGGAAGGTTCATGATCCGAACGGCTATTTTAAGACAGACTGTAGAGGATGCTTATCTGGGACTTGGTATGACAGTGATGGCAGCACTGAGAGAATAACGCTTGATGAACATACCATGTCCCCTGTTACGAATAAAGTTTCTTTAGTTAAGAGTGATGGTACTTTTAATAATGTTATTGCACCAGTCCAATCAATGTCGGGAAGACATATGTGGTTGTGGTGGTATACAGGGGGAACTGTTGTTGATTCGATGGCGATCTATTTAAATTAAGGAAGGAAAAATGAAATATCTTTTGGTTGATAAGTATGATAATATTGTAACGTCTGTAGAGCTTGCAAGTAACGTCGGTATCAGTGGTGCAAAAACATACTTTATGGGAACAAAAAAGTTAGATGAAGATAATTTTAACAAACTGTGGAAAGTAATGACAGAAAACGATTACGATTTACAGTTTAAAGCAACACTTCAGGATAGGCAGATGGGTAAAAGAAAGTACGAGTGGTGGAAAGATGAACCAAAAGGACCCGATGATGAGTTCGATTATTAAAGTAACATAATTATACACCTGTTACAGGCACACTGTAACACTTTTAAACAGCTCCGGGAAAGGAGCTGTTTTAGTTTATAGCGAATCTAAAAATAAAGTCCAACAATAATAACACTTAAAAAGTTTTTAAAAAAAGTTCTAAAAACAGTAGGGTTTGGCATACTTTTTTCTCTATACTATATAGGAAGACAATTATGATCGACCAAATAACGCTAAAAAGGAGCAGTAATATGTTCAAAACACTACTCAACATCATAAAAAAGATGTTCAAAACAATTAAAAGCAGCAGAGGAAACTCCCTTGCTGAATTCGCAGTTACAACTGCAATGATGGCCACACTCGCAACAACAGCAGCACCAAAATTTGGAGCAGTCGGTGCTGGTGCAAAAGAAAAGAAGACAATGGCTAACATTGATAAAATCTTAACAGTTGCAAACAATTATTACAACCAAACATTATCTGAAGAAGGAAAAGGTAGATTTCCAGGTCAAGAAAAATATGATGTCGCTGTAGGCGGTGTTGATTTAGCTGATGGAGCTTCTACAGATGAAACTCTTGAAGCTTATGTTGAAACAGTGCTTGATCAAAAAGCATCTTATACAGATGATTTAAGTGAGTTTGTTTATGTATTCTCACCTGCAGCTGATGACGATGATGCATTACAAAACGACTGGATGAGTCTTGAAACTTCTGTTTCATTTGATGGAAACTCAGAAGTTGGTGCACTTGACTTCAAAGCAGACTTTGGTAACAACGGTTTATCATCTCCATTTCAGGACGGTTCTTATGCATACTTGATTATACCAGGAAGTGGGTCAGGTACATCAGCACAAGCACCAGTTCTCGTAGTGATAGATACAGAAAACCCTTCAAAGTTACATAAAACTTTAGTACCTTAATTCACCGGACAAAGTCCAGAAAGGAAATGAAAATGAAGAACATATTAAAGAATACCTCAAAAGGTTTCACATTGATTGAACTAGTGATGGTCACAATCATTCTCGGAATCTTAGCAGCAGTTGCTATACCGCGTTATCAAGACACAGTTGATAATGCTGAAGCATCCGCTGAAAAAGCATTCGCTGATATGATTTGGGCAGGTTTAGAAGAACACGCAGCTGAGACATTAATGTCTACAGGACTTGAGGCGTGGCCTTATAATCCACTCGAAGTGATCAACAGAAGTCGTAACGTTCAGATCAACATGTTATTAGGAGTACCTGATGTTGATGGTGAATGGCAATACAATATCGAATCTGATGGTGAAGGTAGATTATATCACCAGCGCAGAAACGATGAGATATGGTATTACACTTATGATTCTCTTGCATTCGAGTTAGCTGAAGCACCTCAAATATACGAAGGTCAATAATTGATAGGGGGTAATTTCTTATCCCCTATTATTTATTATCAAATACTATGAGCAAAGACTTAACACCAATCGAATTATTTTTAATCTCAGCTATATGCTTTATATTGGGTTTTGTTGTCTTCTTTAGAGGAGGAGATGACGAACCCATTTTAAAGTCTAGTGAACCGTCAATGGAAGACTTTGAATATTTTCCACTTCAAGCTTGGCAGACCACAGACATAAGTGGTGGTGCTGCTGTAAAGATCAGATATAGAGTTGAGAAAGAAAATACACGTTTATTTATGTACAACTCAAAGGCAAAAATGGTTCATCAACAACCAATATCATTTGACCCTTTCAAAGACGGCAGAGATAGAATAGAAACTTATGTCTGGAAACTCTACCGTACAGAATGGACGTCACAAATCCCGCCCGGAGAATATATGATTATAGTCGGCACAGATTATGATAAGTCTCCAACTAGACATTACCATATAGAAATAGACATATTATGAGAGCACTAGCACCTATATTATTTTTAAGTGTTATATTAGGACAAGACGAAGATATCGATTTAGATACTGTCAATTTAGATCTAGATGCACTTTGGGAAAACACTGTATGGGAAGAAATACAAGATGTAACAGACGTTTATTATGAAGTAGAACGAGTCACACCAGTTGCAGGCGTAAGAGGTGCAGAAGCAGAAGATGAAGCTTTAGCATTATTGTATTATAGAAAGTCAATGAAAGGACTCACACTCATTGATTTACAAAGAGCATACGGAAAATTAAAAAATAAAAGAGGCGTTATTAAAGATCCTGAACAATTAAAAAAGGTTGATAATCTGTTGTTACAACTAAAAATTAGAATGAGAAGATCTTAAGTATTATCCCACCACACCTTCGCAAAATAACAAAACATTAGAATATAAAATAAAGTCGATAACCATTCCCAAACAAATATCGGTATTTCCATAGGGAATGGGCCACCCGAAGATGGCCCATCTGTTTCCTATTTACGGAACAATCCAATGAGGACAAGCATTGCTACGAGTCCAGCAAATCCGCTGGATCCGAATGACTCAATGATCGTCGTCAAGTTGCCAATAACATTTACACCGAAGACACCACTGCCAAAGAGGACTTCTGACATAGCGCCCACCGCCACAAAGGACATGAGTAAATGAACTATATCATCTATCCAAGCTTTGACGGTTGTTATGACTTCCTTCATAAGGTTATTCTCCATTTGTTCCAAAGAAAAAAAGGACGTCATTGACGTCCTCTTCATTACTAATAAATATCAAAAAAAGTCAAAAAAAGCCTTTACGCGTATAGGTTTTTAGTGTTAGATTCTAATATGAATAATAGGAATTGCAAAACATGCGGCAAATTTATGCCGAACACAAGAATTTATCTAGGATATAAAGAGTGCACAAGATGTAGTAGTGTTGAGCCATACTCAGCACATATCGTCTATCCTCATAAGACTGGAGGTTATGTACAGCCAGTCGATAAGGACACTAAAAAGCATTTACAAACACTAGACAGGCGTGCTGTCAGAGTTGGCCGCAAGTCAAGTGGTGGTTCCAGTTCTTGGGACAGATGGCTTAAAGAGTACAAACAAAAAAAGCGGGTGTCGTATAAAGGTAATACCCCAGCCTTCCAAGCTGGTGCTGTCGGTTCGATTCCGTCCACCCGCTCAACTAGCTCAATTAAAGAAGAAGCACTTGATATATATAGAAATAAAGGCTATCATCAAGCTGTGAGTGATGTTGACAATATGTACAGCACAGGTTCTATAACACTAATGCAAAAATGCAGTATCAATTCATTCCTTGCAGGCATAGCTGTAATGAATAAGAAAGAGCAAAGGTTAATATTAAATGCGTTATCATGAGAGAAAAGAAATATTTTTAATAGATGGTGAACAACTAAACAGGTGTATTTGGGCATGTGAGCAAATAATGGATATATTTGGAGAGAGAAATGAAGATATGTTAATTAGGTTTGGAAGACTAAGAGAACAGCTTATAAATAAAATGACTTACTCAAAAATACTAGACAGACTAGGAATACCACAAGCACCTCCAGAAGATGATGTAAGCCTTACAGAATTCTTAGATCAATTTGGACTTAAACTACCAGACAAAGGAAACAAAAAATGAAAAGAACAACATTATCAATAATTCATGTTTTATTAGCAGCTGCTGCATTTTTCTTGTTTGCATCAACAGCAAAAGCAGACAATATAAAAGTTGAAATAGTTCCGTATAGGCTAGTTCCAGCCAACGACCCATACTGTCAGATAAATGTTGAACTCATAGAACCTGTCACAATGATGGGAATGCCAGACATTTATAAAGAAGAGATAACAGAAATATTAATAGAAAGAGTTGTATTTGAAGAGACAAATCCTTTTGCTATAAATGAAGTATTTCAAATTGACACATCGTTCTATAGACTTGTTAGAGTACCAAACACAGGAGAACAATGGTCAAACCCGTGGACACACAGCGAATGAATAAGAAGGCTTGGACAGGAAAAGGTAGCAAGAGTAGAGTAGGAAACAAGAAACAATATGATGACAACTACGATAAAATCTTTAAAAAAAATAAAAAAAAGCCTTTACATGAATAATAAAAAAGTGTTAGATTCTAACATGAAATATCAGCCCGGATTAATAGATGGACCAAATAAAAAGTATGATAAAATCTATCAGCAGCTAGAAGTCTTATTAGAAGATAAAGATTACTGGGTTGCTGACACTGGTTATGCTCTTTTCTTAAAGAAAATGATGAACAAGATTATTGATGGAAAACGTATTACCTCAAAGATCGATGCTGCACTAGTTGGTGCAGTCAAAAGCTATCAGTCATTTTTATACCCTTCAGAGAGGAGAAAACAAAGAATAAGAATATTGGTAAAGCCAATTGATAAGTGTATTTCACTATTAAACGAATTAAATGACAAAGATCTCTTACAAAGACACTTCTACATGAGGAACAAAAAATTCTTAAAGTCAATGAGGGCATCTGCAAAAGCATATGAAAATTTAACAAACAAACAGAAGGTTGCAATGAATAAAAAGTATAAGTACTTATTAGAAATAAAAAAGATGTGGAGTGACGCATGAATCTATTAGAAAAGATAATCGACACATTCGATGGTCAGATAATAGATGAATACGATATAACACACTATAAAATCCCAGGTAAAAAATACGACATACAGTTGAACAGTAGAAGAGAATGGTCTTGTGATTGTCCAGCTTACAGATGGCAAAAGAAGTCAAAAATTAAAAGTTGTAAACACATCAAATGGGCAAAAGAAAAACGATTTAAATGGTTAGCAGGTTCTTAAAGTTCCTGATTAATAGTTGGTATAGGCACACACCAAAGTGCTTCTGTGGGTACAATATGAAGCCTAAAAAGAGCACCAGTATATATAGTCCAATGACTTGGTATTGTATGTGGAAAAAACAATGCGGCTGGGAAACGTTTTTGACAACAAATGGAAAGTTACGGTGGTGGAAGAGCTAGCAGGATTTTTATTTAAAAAGATAGTTGATTATCAAAGTGATAAGACTGTCAAAAGAAAGAGACCCATGCTCATGTGTGGAATATACTTTAGCAGTAAAATTTTAAAAGAATGGATAGGAGAGTTTAATGCCGAGATGGCGAAGCAAAATAAAGAGAACTCTGGGGACAAAGTCAAGAGAACATGATATTCACGAACAAGACTATAGATACCCACCAAAGCCGGACTCGTATTATGATGTAAAAGAGAAGGGGCAGTGCAGGTGGTGTGGCAGTATCATAAACGATGAAAGAGGTCGCAGGAACATGAGAGCTAGTTGGCATCCTGAATGTTCAGAAAAGTATCTCATGATATACGACGGAAAGACGATTAGAGATTATATAAGAAAGAGAGATTATTGTGAGTGTGCATATTGTGGCGAGTATGATGCAAGATTTGAAGTCGATCACATAAAACCCTTATACGAACAGAAGTACAAAACAACAGATGAAGTTGATTGGAGTTACTGGGGAGAGAGAAATTTACAGACACTATGTAGAAAATGTCACAAAGAGAAGACGAAAGAAGATGTAAAAAGATTAAATAAAATGAAAAAAACTTTAAAATAATTGAAAAAAAGCCTTTACTTTGTCCCCGAAAAGTGTTAGATTGATATATCAAATATGATAGATTTACAAACAACACACAAAAACTTTAAAATAATTGAAAAAAAGCCTTTACTTTGTCACGAAAAAGGCTTAAGTTATAGCATTAATTAAGAGGTTACAATGAACAGAATATCAAACAGCTCAGACTACTGGATCGGAAACTTAACAGGTTCTTCCGATATGTGGTGGAGAGAAGAAGAAACTAAAAAAGGTCGCGATCTCGTCGCACTTGCTTCTTACAGATCTGCAATCGCAAACTACGTCAATATCGTTACTGGTCGTACAGATATACCAGTTACTTACAATTCAAACGATGAGTCTTATACAGACGGTAAAAAAGTTTATTTATCAGGAAATATGGACGGCAAGAATTTTGATCCTAATGTTGGACTTGCTCTTCATGAAGGTTCACATATCGTACACAGTGATTTCGATCTATTAAAAGACTTATATGATATTGTTGAAAAGAGATATGGCAGTGAAGGTAATGCACACACTACACCAAAAATCAAAAGTTTATTAAACTACGTCGAAGACAGAAGAATCGACTATCAGATATTTAAATCAGCTCCCGGTTATCAAAATTACTATCACGCAATGTACGATAAATACTTTAACTTCAAAGTTATCGACAAAGCTCTTAGATCAAATGAGCACCGTGAAGCTATCTGGGAAAGCTATGAATTCCGTATTATTAATTTTACAAACAAAAATACAGATCTTGATGCTTTACCTGGACTCAGAGAAATTTACAGAACAATCGATCTTAAAAATATTTCAAGGTTAAAATCAACTGAAGATGCGCTAAACGTTTCATTCAAAATTTATGATATCATTGTGAAAAATATTGTAACCTCAAACGAATCAGAAGAGAAAGAATCAGAATCAAAAAACGGTTCTGATTCTTCTGATTCAAAAGGTTCAAACGGTGAAGGTTCAAAAGTTGATACAGGTAATAAAGAAATGAAAGCTGATGGCAAACCTGCTCCAACAGACGAAATGCCAGAACTTACACCAAGTCAACAAAGATCTCTTCGTAATGCTGTAGAAAAACAGAAAAAGCTGATCAACGGTGAAACTAAAAAAGTTAAGTTGACAAAAGCAGAAAAATCAACAATCTCATCAGTTGAAAAAACAGGTGCTTACACAAAAGAAGTTGGAACTGGTAAGCATCAAAAGACAAACTGTGTTATACTTCCAAGACTTACAGAGGCAATGTTCGATCCTAATTTGGACTGGGAAACACAACGTCTTTATCCATTTGTTGATACTTGGGCAATAAAAAGATATGATGGCGATAATCCAGTACAAAAAGCTGTGACTGAAGGTATCAACCTCGGAAGAATTCTTGGTAAGAAACTTCAGGTTCGTAATGAAGAACGCACTACAAAGTGGACTCGTCAAGATTCAGGCAGACTTGATAAAAGAATTATTGCAGAATTAGGTTTCAATAACGACAGAGTATTTAAAACAACTCTTACTGAAAGATATAATGATGCTTTTATTCACATTTCAATTGATGGTTCTGGTTCTATGGATGGAGAAAAATTCAATAACGCAATCAAATCAACAGCAGCAATATGTCAAGCTGCATCAATGGCAGGTAACATACACGTTCAAGTCACATACAGATCTACAATACACGTAAGAAATAATGCATCACCACTTCTAGTTATGCTTTATGATTCAAAAGTAAACAAGATGATTCATATCAAAAAATTCTGGGGTGATCTTAAGACTAGTGGAACAACACCTGAAGGCTTATGTTTCGAAGCTATATCACAACAGATTATCAATACAGCTGCTGGTCGTGATGCTTACTTTCTAAACTACTCAGACGGAATGCCATACTTCTCAGGAAACAAAATGGACTACAGTGGATATTCTGCACTCAACCACACAAGAGATCAAGTGACAAACTTACGCAAAAACGGTATCAACATACTTTCTTTCTATATCGAAAACAGTGAGTGGGGTAGAGATAGGACACAAAGAGATTTCAAAAAGATGTATGGACAGGACGCTTCAATGATTGATCCAACAAAAGTTGTTGGTTTGGCTAAAGAATTAAATAAAAAATTCCTCCAAAAATAATGCAGGAATATTTATTCATGTATAACAAAATCACGGATCTCACATGAACGCAAAAGACAAGCAAGACCTCGAGTTAGTACACTACAGGCTTGACGAATTAGATAAGAAGTTTGATGCAATGAAGCACGAAATGGCTATGGCGCACGGTAAGACGGATGCATCATTAAGTTTTATAAAAGAAAATTTATTCAATCCAAATGAAGGGTTATGGGCAGAAACAAAACTCAATACACAATTTAGAGAAAATTCACAGAAGTGGAGAGGCATAGTCGGAACTGGCTTTGTTGCACTTATAATTGACAAAGTGTGGAATATGTTTGGATAATTTTAAACAAAAGGTTATTAAATGAAAGACGATAGAATTATGACAGCAAATGGAAATGTTGTAGGACATGTAAAAGTATCTAGTGATGCACAGTATCATCCAAACTTTACTAATGAAAAGTCATATAGAGGATGGGCACAGTGGGAAGAAGACGTTGCAGAATTATGTGGTCAGTTAAAAGATAAAGACTACTTATTTGTATACGGTATCCCAAGAGGCGGTGTAACACTATCAACAATGATTTCTCATAGACTTGGTATACCGATGGTTGCTGATGCACCTGGGTATTGGATGCTCAACTGGTATCACTGGCGTATGAGGCAGAATATAAAATTAGAGAGTCAATCGAAAAATATTTTAATTGTAGATTCAATATGTGATACTGGAGCAACGATTGACCATATTAAAAAAGAAGTACACGCAATTGCAAACGGAGACGAGATGAATTACACATTTGCAGTTGCAGATGTAGATCCTGGTGTTATACAGAAAGTTGACAAATATGTGAATGTCAAAGGGAAAGAATGGCTCGTATATCCCTGGGAATCAGGATCACATGAATTAAAAATATAGGAGATCAGTATGGCAATTAAAATAATGGCTGAACGTCAAGCCCCCGGAGACAGATGGTTATTGACCGAAGAAGCACACAATGACCCTGACAATCAAGTTATACAGACAAGCCTTACAGGATGTTTAAACGAAATATACAAGAACACAGGTGAGACAGCATTTATTGTAGATGCTAAAAAGGGAGAGGTCAGGGTTGAGACAGAGAAAAACAAAGGACCACAGGTCTGGGACCTATACGGTGAGAAGAGCAGACAAGTACTAGAAGGCTGATAAGTTTGACAGACATAATAAAGTTCTATATATCACTGGTCACATTCGGTGTCATTATTACACTTTGCGCAATAATCGGTATCAGTGTATGGTTCACATTCTGGTTCGTGTTCATACCGATAATGTTCTTAGCAGATATATGGAGTATGAGAAAATGAAAGCAATAGAGTTACAATTCATGTTCTGCTTTCCCAGAGCAGCAACACCAACAGAAGAGGAGTTAGAACGTATGGAAGACTATATACGCACATTCTACGAATTAAGAAATAATTTAGAATCATTTGTATTGGCACGCGCATGATACAGGATCCCGCACACGACCCCGAACGCCGTAGCCCGCGCGCGACGCGCGGCTCCGACGAAAATTTCTCCCGGTCCGATTCAGCCGCTAAAGCCGGCTCGTACACCCATGAGGAAGCTACTCCCACTCTCACTAATCGAGACAAGTATCTTAGTCATTTAGCGGATTATCGGAGGGTAAGTGATCTTATAGGTGAAGAATTTTATACAGGCACGAGACTAGAGACGGTAATGGATCGATTAGAATTAAGTGCGAAGCGGTATCCCCTGGAATATAAGCCCAAAGCAGTTCAAGCCAATATCCAATCCCATCAAGATCACTTACACCCTATAAAGGATTAGGATCCTATGCTCGAGCATGAGTAGCGTACGCTCTCTCGGAAGAAGCGGATAATCTAATTGTCCCACAACCTCCTGCCTCTACG
>CETN01033319.1_pt1 | contig 11382 bp, 30 predicted proteins | sample 531301 | NCBI WGS metagenome assembly CETN01 (sample SAMEA2622656, study PRJEB7988) | marine metagenome | isolation source: saline water (ENVO:00002010), including
TCTGACTGGATGGAGCTGGGCCCAAGGGTTTTTATGAATCCACCGTACTCCAGGTGCTATGAATTTATGGCGAGGGCATGGAGGGCTGTGCGAGACCGAGAGGTGCAGGTCGTTGTGGCGCTTGTCCCTTCAACATGCGAAGTCAGATGGTTCCATGAATTTGTTCTCGGGAAGGCCTCAGAGGTCTGGTTTACTCGTGGTCGCGTACATTTCATCAATCCAGATACAGGAGAGTCGGCACAAAGCAACGTTGTGGGTAGTGCGATTATTGTGTGGGATGGGGCGAGGACCGGGTGGTCGAACACATGTGTTCACGGGATGTCATCTAAGACATTTGACCCTACAGGCGACGTGTCAAGCGCTGTATGGGGCGACGTTGGCCAGATGTCTTTAATATAGCCGATCGGTCCACTTTGGACACGGCACAGACCACCCCAATTCACCCCTCTCTGCCGCACTGATTTCGTCTTCGTCTAGATCTTCGTCAAACGACGGGTCTAGAGACAACCTGCAGAAAGAATTGTCTTCATATGGGCCGTGGTCAAAACCGTGCCGATCATGCTCTACCTGATAGTGGAGGCAATTACGGCACGTATTTCTCATTTCCTTTCTGGCGGCTGCCCGCCAACGGAAACGATAAACAGCTCTAACAGGTTTCGGTTGACCAAGGATGAATTGTTTAATTGATTATTAAGTGCCTCAATATCAGACCTGTGCCTCTGCTGTGAGGCCTTAATCGAGTCCTGCAGTCTCTCAATCTCTTGATTCAGCGACTTGTTGCTTTCGATTAAATCGGCAACGGCCCTATTGTCTGAAAGGTTTGGCGTGCCAGAGGACTTCTTGTACTCTGTAAGGCTGCGCTTTGTGCAAACGCCCAGGGCGATATTAACTTTCTTCATTTTAGCGATTTGACGTGACATCGAAATCCTCCCCCGTTCCACAACGGTTTTTAAGTGTCTGTGTAATTCTGGGCGTATGCCCATTTTCTGCATATATAGCTGATGGTTGATACATGCACATTGTATTTCAAAGCAATCTGCCTCAGACCCGAACCATCATCTCTCATTCTTATTATGTTAGCTCTTTCATCGTCGCTCAATTTTGCGTTGTGATTTTTCTCCCCCTTCTGGTTCAGGCTTCTGCCTGAGGTGACCATGTCCCTCGAATTCTGTGCTGGAGTACCTGAAGCCAAGCACTCAAAGTTAACGCATCTTGGATTGTGACAAAGGTGCCTTACTACGTGTCCATCCGGTATCTCTCCATACTTATGCTCATATGCAAGGCGGTGAGCAGAAAATGAATAAGGCACTCCTTTTATTTTTATTGTTATCCTCCCGTAACCTCCTTTCCCTGATCCTGATCCTGAGTACAGTAGACACTTCCCGTCTGCCACCATAGAAGACAGCAGCTTGCGAACGGCCCTCTGTCGAGCAGCATCCCTCAAGCCAGCCTCCACATGGCCGCAGGCGCGTTCCTGTAGTTTAACCGCAGGTAATTGGCGGCATCAGAAGCGCCCCTGAAGTACGCTGAAGGCATTCCGTTCAGGGTGACTACAAACCTGTACCCCCTAGCCATCATTGCCTTATCCATCCTTTTGTCCCTTGTCATTGCCTGCCCCCCTAAATCTGAGTCTGTCTAAACGGATCATCCTGAAGGGCTTGGGCTTTGCCTCATGCATAGACAAAAGCATGAGCCTTCGCTCTCTGCTAATCTCGTGAAGCTCTTTTGACCGAAGCGATCTAATTACCACCCAGACTGCTATTACCGCAACAGGTATCAGAGCAAGCCATGCCATCATGCCGCACCCCTTTGAGACTTAATGATCCTGCCAACCTGTACATGACCAAGAAACCCCTTCCTTCCCCTGAGGCCCACAGACTTCAGCTTTCGAGAGATCCCTCTCATTGACAACCCTTCCGCATTAAGCCTCATCACCTCTTCTATGACGATGCCCTCTGAGGGGTTAGGGATGACGTTATTGTTCTCGTCAACCTTATATCCAAACGGTATCTCACCTGTGCGCTTGCCCCTCTTTTTAAGCTGCCGAAGAGCAGCACGAGTACGCATCTTGATCATGCTGCGCTCGTACTCTGCAAACACGTCCAGAATTTGCTTCATCATCACGGCCTCAGGGCCGTCTCCCTGACCGATTCCGTCTGACGAAACGATTTTTCCACCCTTCTCAGAGACCGCTTTCTCAATAACAGAGCTGATGAGAACAGAGCGGGCAAGCCTGCACCGCTTCGCCACGACGATGACACCCCCATGATTCAATTCATTTATTGCATCAAGAAGAGCATCCCTTTTATCTAGTGGCGCACCACCGCTTACACCGTGGTCTACAAACACTCCAGACACCTCGAGGCCCTCACGCTTGCAGAACGCTTCGCACGCATCCTGTTGCGCTTTTGGTCCGAGCTTTTGGTCCTCTGTTGATACTCGAATGTATATTATTGCCGACATGGCACCCCTCCAGCGACTATGAATAAAAATAAATACTACTTGGACTTCCGTAGACACCTGCGTACAGCCCAAAGAATGACCTTCGCTTGGCTCATTGAAATACCCTGCTCGTCCTCAAGGTTTTTCTGTAATTTCGCGACTTCTTCTCGAATGGTTCTGTCTGCATCGCTAATTGAGAAATGTCTTGCACTCATGGCAACCTCCTTATGTTGTGAGTTCACTCTACCGACATTATATTTGTGAGTCAAGTGTATGTAGGTTTTTTATTTTAAGTAGGTTCCGTCAGAATTTCTTGCCAGAGGAAATGGCAGGGATTGGTAGTCCTCTGGCTCATAATGCCGAATTATAGAGCACCCCTTTCCTGGTCTGCATGAAGACTCGCACATCATGCACTTCTTAATCCATTTGGACGTGTGCGTTCTGCATACGGTGTAAGTGTGCTTGCAGCATGGGCATTCTCTTGAGGTTTCTGGGTTTGCGATAAGCTCTGTGTGGTATGATTCCGGCCTAAGATACTGGCTGTGCTTGGCCCGGTGGGCCATCACGTCCCTTTTGGCTAATTGCCAGGCCTCGTAGGTGTCTCGCTGTTCGTCTGTTATTTTGTGTCCTTGCTCATACAGCAATGAAATGTTGCTGGCCTCTAGCCAGCGCTCTCTCTCCACCCACCTGTCTGCAATCTCTTCTTGCTCTTCTGTGATATACTCGTTCTTTCCCATAAGCATCACGATGGCGAGCCTGACCGGCCTTTGCTGCTTTGCTCGCTCTCTGCCAAGCCTGTGCAGGGCTCTTAATTGGGCTCTCTTGGCTTTACTGATCTTTCCCATATTCGCTCTGCCTCTTCAGGGCTGAATTCAACAACGCTACCATTCCTTGATGGCGCAATGTCGTACCTTCTGGATTCCGCTAAAACTTTCGCCAGCCATGCCCTGTGCAAGTGTAGTGTCCTGCCACCGTCGTGCCGGATTATCATAATGTTGTTCCCATCCCTGAATAGCCTTCTGATCGCTTTTGATGGCCCCGGCATCTTGTGTGCAGATTTTTTTGATTCTTGCGCCATCACTAGACGGCTATTCCATCTCTTTGATACAAAATCATCTGGAAGGTAGAATACTATTTTTGTCCTATCCGGCCTTTGGCTTAGTGGTAGGTGACCCTTTATCCACAAGCAATTCCAATCTGCACAGGAGTTTGGTCTGTCCTGGTATATCTCACATCCACCACAGAAGTGTTCGCATTCTGTTCTCGCAGGCTTTTCTAATTCGACAATAGCCATCGAAAAACAGCACTCTCCGCACTCTCCGCACTCTCTCATAATAGGACTCCGATAGGCTCAAGCATGGTTTTTCCTGAATCATCGTCTCTAAAAACCGCATACTCAAACCAATTCTCCCCCTCCTTGCTAGTTAAAAGAGCATCTGGATGTTTCGGCACTGGATGCTTGAAGGGTTTGATTCCAAGAGATTCGCAAGCTGACTCAAATACAGGATAGACGCCCATTGCCATGTCTGTGCCGGATGATACCGGTGTCATGGTTGTGAGGCCTCCCATCATATCTATGGTCGTGCGAACACCTCCCCCCATGTCGCGTATCCAGCATGGGGAGTAACCATCAGAAAGGAGGACAAGGGCTTTAACTACGCAGTGCTGTGGGACGAAAAAAGTGCTTGTCCGTATCATTAAAAGGTACTCAGATATTACCTCATCTATGGTCGCTGCTGCTTTGTCGTTTTTTGTGAAGCTCAAGACCTCTGTCCCAAGAAGCAGGCATTCGGGGGTAAGCTCTTTTTCCGTGACCGTGTGGTCTGGAGCATGGTTTCCACCGCTGATGCACCCCTGGATTAATGCCCTTCTCATTGATGCCTTGTGTATCCACTTCTTCTGTCTGCTACCTGCGTATCTTTCTATCAGCTCGATGTTCTCTTCTGGCCACAGTCCACCTATTGGCGAATGGATAAGCCCATGAGAATTCAAATCCTTTAGCCTACGCTGAGATATGCCTGATTTAGATGAAAGCTCTTCAAGGTTCATCGTATACCTCATTAGCACCTCTCGACATGACATCTCTTGCGCTTTCTGATGGCCCAACCGTAGAGATGACTTCCCCTCGGAAAACGATTGAGCGAGTTTGGATCTTTATCATATTGAGTGAGAATTTGATGCCATTTGTCGTAGGTCGCCACATCCCCTGCACTTCGCTCTCTTTACCATCAGAAGACAGCCTCATCTTTTTTTCGACCAGCCCAAAGAATCTTAACTTGCTGATTGTTCTGGATGCGCGAATGTCTGGGGGCGCACTTGCGAAGTCCACGAATTTTGCCTGCTGGGGATAGATGCTTGCACCATCAACGGCACCAGACTCGTCTACCAGCCACCTTAACTCACGAAGCATCTTAGATGTAATCGACACCTTGTATGGCTTCACTTTTGCACCGCAGCACGGGCATATGCTGCCTCCAGAGGTTAGACTTTCGAGAAGCTCTCGCCTCGCCTCGACTACAGTTTTGTTTCCACCTCTTTCCAAAGGATAACTTAATTCTTCTTGCTGCATTGGACCCCTCCATGCTTTGTTTTTAGCTATATCCATCCTTGTACCAACCATCGCCTTTTAGGCTAAAGCTGGACCTTGAAACCGTCTTAACCATTATTGAATTGCACCCAGGCTTTGTACATAAGACATCTGGAGTTTCACTCATCTTATGAAACTCACTTTTCTCCTGGCCACATCTTTCACACCTGTACCTATAGATAGGCATCAATAAAAATCCTCCACTTTTAATTCGTCCTCTTTCTTGTATGGCTTCGCCACCTTCCTTAGCTTTTTAATCATCGACAGTATCAGGTCTTCACACTCTTCTGGAGAAGCAGAAGACATTGGGCACTGAGTAGGGAGCAGATACCTTCTGCCTCTAAGGTTCACATGAGCGTTAATTAAAACGGCATCATGCCTCATGCCACCCCTAACGGTGCGCTCTACTCTTAGATCAAGAAATATCCCCTTTTGAGCATGACATTTGAGCCTGCCCGTTTTGACAAGCCTGCCCCAGTTTTCGGACAGTGAGCGGCCCACCTTTGTTTTCATCTTATGCGCTTTTCCCAAAGGCTATGCCAAACACTGAGACAAGAAGAAACAGTGAGAATAACCCTACAGATGACAGGGCTCCATTTATCGCTGCGTTCTCAAAAAGTTTTGTAGAAAACCAGCCTGAGGCAATAACCATCGCTGGACCGCTCATTTGTTTCATCTTGTCCCCCATCAATCGAAATTTTCTCTAATGGATTTTTTAAGCCCCTTGAATGGCTTAAAATACACCTTGTGCCTGTGAACCTTTGGACCGCTTTCATTTCGACCGGGGTAAACCAATTCTACCAAAACTTTTCCCAGGTAGAATGCGCCAAAACCAGGGATCCTCACACGCTCACCGGCCATCAGTCGTCTCTTAATAACCTCTGCTGCATCTCGTAGAACCCTTGCATCGTCTTTCTCACTCACGTCACTGCCCCTGAAAATCGTAGTAGTACAATGGAATTCTACCAGATAGGTCTCGACCCTTCCTTCGCGAGTTTCTCTTTGGGACACCATGTTGCGGTGCGGACGTTCTGAGTGCGCCCTCTTTTTGAAATGATGCAGGCAGCATCATTGGACCCACGAGGTCTCCAGGCTTAACGCTTTCCATCTATACAGACCTGACAATGGTCAACATGAAACCAATTACTAGAATTATTGTGAGAGATATGATCTCAAACCAATTCACGCTGTAACCCCTGTTCTCCTTATTGCGCTAACGTCAACCCACATTCTCACCTCTTCTCCAGAGAAAACGTCATAGTATGCAATCCTCGCATTACCTTTGTCGGTTTCGGGTTCGACGATTTTGGCCACTCTTCTGTCATCGTAGATGACATGCTCGCCCTTCCTGTACTTACCTTTGTCCATCGCTACAGCACTCCCAGTTACATCGACGACAATTATCAATTATGTATCTTGAGCCCCAATGGGTTCCCGAATCGCACAGCTCGTGTAATTGCTGTTCTGACCAGCCCCTCGAGAGCAGGTCTTGGTTTTCCTCGACACAGGCATCGCCATTCTCTGCGTAGGCTGCGCCGTTTCCTTCAGGCATCTTCTGTACAGAAGGACACCCGACAATAAGCATTGATACAATTAAAGCCAACAGTTTCAAGGGTTTTCCCCCTTTGCTTGAAGATAAATTTTGTGGCCATCATTTTTGGTGGCCTCTAAGGCAAAAGCGATGTCATCTGTGCCTTTCTCAAAGAATTCAAATTCCCTTAATGCCTGCTTAAAGTCATCGACACTTACGCTTGCCAGGGTGACATCCTTTCCATGTCTTTGGGTTATCCTGTTAACCGCGTATCGGATGTACGCAGGATCCATCATTGTTAAAGTCTTTCCAGCCTTCATTGCTCACCCCTCTCTACCGTTGTATTTATCATTCGGCCACTTCTCCCAGGGCGCAGTCTCCCACGGCACCCTGCTGTCTTGTCTACCTTTTCCTTTCAGCAGGGCTGATGGATCCGTATCCAAAAGATCAAGAAAATCGAAATCGTCAGCATCGCATGGGTAGACCATTTGATCCCACGCTTCGTCGAGCATCTTGTCCCTTAGCCAATTGGCAGTATCTAGGAGCGATGCCCTCCCTGAAGTTTTCCTAATTCCATTCATCTCTAAATCCTCCCCGGTTCCACACCGGTTTTTTCAAGTCTGTGTAATTTAATGATCACAAGGATGGCTCTGGAGCGATTTGCGTTGATCGAGTCACCTCCACGGGGCTGTCCGCGTTTACAACGTATGGGAGTATCCACCTTCTTTCACGATGTGTCCCTGGTCGATACTCCCCGTTTTCATCCTTCCGCGTTCCTACCCACACGCCCCTCCAGTGGCCGGGGACCGTCCTGCGCTTCCCTATGCCCCCAACAATCCCACAGTGCTTTTTTGAGCTTTCATAACTCCTGCCCAGGACTCTCACGGTGGGAGAGCTTTTCAGTGGCCTTAACCTTCTAAACTTTCTTGGCGTTGCTATTGATCTTCTCCTTTGGGCTGGACCTATATCTGCCTGAACGCTGTTGATGTACAAAATGGCGTTGAATGCCAAACGTAGAAGGTAATTCATCGAATCGTAGCCGCCTGGAGCATCGTGTCCAAGCACCTCGCTGTACTCCATTTGCTTTTGATTGACACCTGTGATGCTCGTATCTTTGGACTGATCCAAATAGATCCTCTTGAATGTTTCATCGACATTCATGTTTCCAGATTTCGTACAGAACATTTTGTTGAGATTCAGTGTTAGCCACTGTATTCCATCGTCTAAGAAAAGTTTTCTATTCGACACTGCACGCATGTCGTCACATCCCCAGAACATAAACTTCACCAACCCCTTGGCACGAAAGTCAGAAACAACGTAGATGCCCTTCGCCTGGACGCACTTGCCCTCCCCATCCCATACGCCAGCATTGCTATCCACCAAGTCGATGTAGAATGACTTGAACGGGAATTTGACGAATTCTGGGGGAATGCTGTTGCACTCTGTATGACCAAGAAGCCTCTCTAACACTGGCCCTAGCCTGTACACTTGCTGCCCGTTGGCCATGAAGAGCATGATAGACTCGCACATCTCATCATACATTGTGCCTGTGTAGCTGACCCTGCTGTACTCTACGCCTCCCACACCCTTCATCGCCTCTGAACCATTCTTCAGTAGCCTGAAAGTGTCAGGGTCATGGGTCGCCATTGCGTCGATATGTATCAAAGATTTAGCTACTGCATTCATCTCAAAACCCTCCCCGGTTCCACACCGGTTTTTATTAACTCATGTAAAAATCGGCATGTCTGTGCCTTTTCTCACCATTCCCAAACGTCAAACTTTGGATGGACGCAAAGGTCGCAGTCAAACAAAATCAAGGTGCAATCTGAGTCCCAGGCTGTCTTCATAATGGGCTGGATCCATTTGGGCAGATCATCCTCTGGCTCAGTAAGCCATGCTATATAACCCTCTTCAAATTTGATTACCCTGATGTCCCCAAAGTCCGGGTCAGACGACGGCATATGAGCAGTGCTTAATGCCAGCATTCGTCCTTCGATTTGTGCTGCTTGTCTCATCTCAATTCCCCTCTTCAAATCCGAGAAACCTTAGAACCCTCACGTATTGCCTCCATGCCTCTTCAAGTAGGTCATCATAATCATGCTCTGTGATGTCGAAAAGGTCTTCACATACTTCATAATCATGTCGGTAAATATGATTATGCCCGTAAGTAGATACCAGCCACTTTGCGGCCCTTTTTACCTCTCTTCTCATCGACTTCTTCCTGGATTCTTGACGTGTCATCTCAAAGTCCTCCCCGGTTCCACACCGGTTTTCTTAACTCTGTGTAATTAGGCCCCATGATTTCTTCATGCATACCGCGTTGTTTGAATGTCGCATTCCCATACCTCACATTCGGACTCGTGCTGCTCCCAATACACCCGAAAAACCCTGCCTTTCCCTGCAATGGCATCCATGAATTTTGGCCTATTTAACTCCTGAACCACTGTCCCTTCGCCATCAATTGTGCCTGTAGGGCTTACAAGAATAACCGAGTCTCCCACCCTGATAGGTTTGAACTCATCTTGTTCACTCATTAAGCGCCTCTTCATCTTCTTCCGTATCGTAAACATCAAACAATTCGAGGTATCCGTATTCTAAGGCCTCTTCAAGCTGACGTTTGGCTGCCTCGACAAGTGCAGGTAGATTCTTTACGTTAATAGGGTCCGACTCGTTTGTAGCGAATTCAAAACCAAGTGATATTGCGTGGTTATACTTCATCATTGCCCCTCCTGGCCGATTTAGTAGTCGTCAGGAACCATCCGTAATGGCAAAAACCATACTCATCGGAGATCCAATCTGAGATGAAATCCTCTTCAATATCATCAGGCACCTCCAATACAGGAGGTAGACCGGATTCCTTAAGAGCATCTTTGTAGGGCAATCCTTCCAGACCATCGACATCGAGGTCCCAATTAACCTTGATAAGCATTATCCTTACTCCTTAGTATCCGCCGCAGCCTGTTCTAGCGCGTGGTTATAATCGGGACCAGTCTCGTTTCCATCGTTGGTCCAGTATAGCTCCGACCAAGATCCCGCAGGGTCTAAGTCGCGTATGACTCGCCCCATATCCAAGACAAGGTTAACTAGAGTATCTTTTGGGATGTTATTGTATTTAGCGTCGTACCTCATCACTATCCTCCCCGGTTCCACACCGGTTTTTTCAATCCTGTGTAATTAGGCCCCATGATTTTTTCAAAACCAGATCGACCTTGAATGCTGGTCGGCCCATCCAAGTCACCGTCCACTCACCTGCATGTGGCTCCATTTCAACAGAGAACCCCCTGCCTCTCATCGACGCCAATTCAAATCCCAGCCTTTCTGCGACAATTCCCATTGCCTGCACCCGCTGAGTAATTGTTGAATCATTCATCTCAAAATCCTCCCCGGTTCCACACCGGTTTTCTTAACTCTATGTAACTCGTCGAATTGATGGAGCCTTCCTCCACCCGATTGAACATCGCCTGTCCCTTGTCCATCCGATTTTCCTCATCGCCTCATCTACAAGGGAATTGAATTCGTCTCTCCTGTCCCATCCACCGACAGATCTAGGAGCATACGTGTAGACGCAGGGAACGCCGACCAATTCCATAACCATTACAGCGGCATTGCCATTGCTGGATACACCAGTGGGATGCCTTTTTATTAGCTCTGATCTTGCTATCATCATCTATCCCTTTCGGTTGCTATCGACATGCCGCCTCCCAAGGCATCGTCAACATCGTCACACAATTCAGGGTCGATGTCGTAAAGTGCAGCACAAGCCTCAGACGCCCTGATATTATCTGGGCTTCCTGGGCTTGTTTTGAACAGCCGTTTCAGCGATTCGTAATATGCTTCCCGCAATTCTTGACGTGTCATCTCAATTCCTCCCAGGTTCCACACCGGTTTCTCGTGTTGGTTGTAATTCCGTATCACGCGAGGGCAGAACAAGCTCCAGTCAGCGTGTACAGGTCTGACCATTCCTTTTCGCAATCCACGCATGACACCTTCTGCCATGCGGCCCTAAATTCGATTTCAACCGGGCCACCTTCAATATTTTCGGACCCGCAGAACGGGCATTCACAGGCACCCTTGTCTAGATATTTTCGTAGCGCACTCTCATTTAGCGTGTTTCTCATGCCTTTCTCCTTGTGTCATAAATATTAACTACACCCATCTCATCTAATGCAGTGATTACGCTCTGTGGCGAGTTTAATGCATAGCTGTAATTGTACTTTGATCCCGAACCAAAGTACTCACCTCTGGATTTTGCGATTTGTCGAGACAGTTTTGTTAAGATTTTGACTCCCCATGACGCAGATGCCAAACCCCCTCTAAACTCAAGAATCTCGTGAGAGCAATAGCCATCCTCCCCGAAGTGGAGGTAGTCAAGCCCCACCTCTTTCATGCCGATTCGACACGTACGGTAGCAGTACTTGTCACCGACCGGTCGAACCCAGTGATCACCATTGTCATCAGTGATGACCCCATCAGACTCGCCAAAATCACCACTAATATCTTTCAGTAAAGCTCTCTCTCTCTCTTCGATGATGATACGTGTTCTTGAGTGAGGGCCAAGGCTTCTCGGCTCCTCGTCAATTCTGTATGTCATAACTTTCTTAGTGTTAATGCTCATGCTCACCTCCTGCTCCGTTATCCTCGTCTGCTGCGCTGACATCACAAAGGTAGATGTATGTAAGTTGGATGTCAAATGTATTTACACTGATTTATCAGGATAAACGCTAAAATAGCACCAGCATCAACACTTTTTCTTTAACGATTGCAGGCACTTACAGAATAAAAACTTTTTTCAAAAAAAACGACAATTAGGCCAAAATCCTGC
>CETN01003736.1_pt1 | contig 11370 bp, 14 predicted proteins | sample 531301 | NCBI WGS metagenome assembly CETN01 (sample SAMEA2622656, study PRJEB7988) | marine metagenome | isolation source: saline water (ENVO:00002010), including
AGTTCTCTTTCTATAACCCCAGTCGCTATACATACAATAATCTACAACATAATTAGGTAAATCTATCATGTGTTTACGATCTTTCATTTTAGAAGAAGCTGGATTTTCAATAAACCAGTAAGTAGGATTAAAGTATTCAATAATTTCTAATGTTCTTAATACTAGTTTATCGTCAGCAGCCATTTCTTCTTCTTGAACTTCTTTAGTATATAATTTACCTTTTCTCATTCTATTTATCCAGCAGTTCTGTAATGTGCTATAATTCGTGCACGGAGGAGAAGCCCATACAATACCGAAATGATCTTTAGGATATTGTTTATAATCGAATTCTAAAATATCGACTTTATGTGTACTATCCATTAATAAATCTACTGATATAGCATTCCACCCTAAATTTTCACAGCATTTACCAACTGAACCAGTCCCACTAAATAATTCTAAAACATTCATTATCTATATTTTATATTATATTTTAATTCTCATTTAAATACATGAGATTAAATAGATTTGTTAAACAATTAATAATATCACCACTTAATTCAAACTTCATTTTAAATTGATCTGTAAAAAACATTTCTTTATCAGCTGTATTATGTTTGTGTGCGATTTGTATTAGACATTTATGAATTTCAGTCATTACTACATTATCAGTATAATTCTCTAATAATTGTCTACCTTCTGCGAGTGTAGTATCTCCATATTTTTTACTGTTGTTAAACCATTCTTTAGTAAACATTAAACTATTTTCGTGAATTTTTGTTTTATCGTCTCCACAATTAAATCCACGAATAGCAAAATCTTTTAATGCATATGTGATAATCAATTGATTAGATCCCACACAACCACAATTATTTTCTTTTAAAGTATTATAACTATATGTAATATAATCGTCTAAATATAATTCGTCGTCGTCCATATTAACTATAATATCATGTGAAGATTGATTAATCATTCTATTTCTTTTTGAGCCTAATGTACACTTAAAATCTGTTCTATAATTATTTGTATATTTAATTCTTATGGGACTTAATCTTTCTTTTACATTTTGTTCTACTTCTTCATTAGGAAAGAAGGGTATACTACCGTCGTCGTCTATTACAACCTCAAGTAATTCGTGGGGGTAAGTTTGTCTCTCAAGGTTATTAACAACCAGAGGTAAAAAATGAGGGCGATTACATGTGGGTATATTAATAGATATACGAGGTTTTTTAATCGGTTCTTCTTCGTCTCTATGCATTAAGAAATCGTCTACTTCTCCTTCTGTAAAATATTCTGGGTTCACATATTCACATTTCTCTAATTTACCAGCAACCATATTTATACTATATATTAGAAAAAAATTTTAAGTTAATTTACCAGAAATACCAACCTTTTTTAATGTCTTTAATTTCTTCTTTATTAATATCTTCTTTTTTATCGATTGACTTAATATGTTGAATTAAATTAACTTTGATATAGGATATATCATTTCTTAAAGAACTTACCGAATTTACCAATTCTTTTATTTCTTCAGCAACCTTTTCAATCGGTTTTTTTTCACTATCCATATATTATTATAAATATATAATTATATATTAAGATAAAATAAAAAAATGAATGATAGTAATAGTGAAACTTTAACTGGCTTTGATTTATGGACACCTAACGATTATAGTAATTTTATTACTATTTCTGCGGCTGCTATAGGTTCAACCCTTTTAGTGATCTTTAAATCTAGATGCAAAAATATTAAATTATGTTGTGGTCTTTTAGAATGTATAAGAGAAGTTAAAGAAGATAGTGAAGAAGAGAATGAAGAAGAACAACAACCACAACCACAAAGATTATTACCACCAGATAATCAAGATCCACCAAATCCATAATTATTTTCTCATACCAACAACTAATTTAATATCATTACCTTTAATTTTTTTCATTCTATAAGTATCTGGTTTAAAAAGTTTAGGATCTAATTGTCTATATCTGTGCAAAGTTTCAGTAGTATCGACTTTTTTAACTTTGAAACCATTTTCTTTTAACCATTTTTCAGCTTTCGCTTTTGTATATTTAGATTTAAGAAATAATACTGATTGTGTTTCCATACCTTTCGGTTTAGGTTTTTTAGAATTCTTATACATATATTTATTATATAAATTATAATAATATAATGTTTGTAGAAATTAAAAAAAGCACAAATCCTAAAAAGAAATTAATGGCTATTTTTTATGATGATAATAAAAAGAAAGTAAAGACAATCCATTTCGGTTCTGCTGGTATGAGTGATTTTACAATTCATAAAGATAAAGAAAGAAAAGAGAGATATTTAACTAGACATAAGAAAAGAGAAAACTGGAGTATACCTATGACTGCTGGTTCTTTAAGTCGGTGGATATTATGGGATAAACCAGATTTACAAAAATCTATAAATTCATACATGAAAAGATTTAAATTAAAGAAGTATTAATTTTTTTTTCACATTTTTTTATTTTAGAATATTATTTATTATATATATTATAAAATAATGTCTTACTGGAGAAACGACGAATTAGAAAGTGTAAAACAAACTCAAACCTCAATACCTTCTGCGAATGGTTTATCGTATAAGGACGGAGATAGAATTGAAATTAATATCCCTCCTACTGTGCAACTGTTCGACGGTAAATCCTCATATCTAAACTTTGATATTACCATTAATGGAGACGACAACCATAAAACTCGTCTTGTTCTTGACGGTGTATGTGGAGGACAAATTTTACTGAAAAATGTACGCATTTTCGGTAATAATGTATTACTCGAGGAGATTTCTGGTTATAATGTTAAGGTTAATATGCAATACTGGTATGACGCTGACGGTTCATTAAGAAATTTACGAGCTATTAAAGAAGGTTCTTTAGTTCCTACTGTTGATAATCGTGGAGATCAAGGTGGTTCTGTTCCAGTTATGGTTGATACTGTATCATGTCCTTACTATGTGGCGAAGGTGGCTGACCCCTTGAATGTAGACTGGGACAACAACACGGATTTTGTCCAGACTAAACTGTCTCTGCCCTTACATACTGGTATTTTCGCAGAAAGTTTCCACGCTTTCCCTAACTTTTTATTCTCTCAAGGTACTCGTATAGAAATTGACCTCGAAGATAGTGAAAGGTGCTTGAAACAATTAGAAAGTGTTAATCGTAATCGCCGTCTACATATGAACCCTATATATCAGTCTCTACTCGGTGGTGCTGATACTGACTGGGCGGTAGGCACTTCAAGTGATCGTGTCTATTTACATTATGCTAATAATATGAACCAAACTGCTTCAGTTCCTTTCGTAGTAGGAGAAAAAGTAGGTTTTTGTGCTATTAAAAATCCATTAAGCGATTTACATATAGCTCATTTACAAGATAGTAATGGTGATTTTAACCACCCTACAATTACCGATATTCGTGTTGACGGAGCTGCCCCCGGCGGCCCTCGTGTTCGTATTACATTTGACGATACTTATACTTGTTTCGCTGTAGATATTGAGGCAGAAGATTTCTGTATGTATTCTTGTGCGATTGATACTTTCGCTGGTGGCCCAAGCAATATACCAGCCACAACTGATCTAGATGTTTCATATACGATTGATAATGTTGAACTTGTTGTCCAGCATATAGAACTTTCTAAATCTATGCAAGATAGTATGATTAGTGATATGCGTAATGACGGAGCTTTAGAGATTGATATTCTAACTGCGACTAATTACAAGCATTCTACACTCTCTACTAATCGTCAACTTACATTAAATCTACCTATTTCAAATACAAAGGCAAAATCTATGTTGATTGTTCCAGCAGATAGTACTGTTTACACCAACGAACAATTAATCGCTGGTATAGGCACATACCAAATCATGCGAGACTTTCAAGTCCTCGACGATCATGGTGTTAATATGGATGTTCTATCATTCTCATATCAAACTGGATATTCTGGTATTATGGATTATTTAACGAATTATCAGTTCAATATTGATGATAAACTTGTTCCTTCTCGACCAATTGAAGTGGGAGATATGAATTTAGGTCGCACGGTACAAGCCCAGCACCTTATCGAATTAGAAAAGGCACTCAATCAAGCTAAAATTACTCCTCGCTCATTTAGAGGTTTTGTAGACAATTTTATAATCGGTCGTGCATTCGCCCTCTTTGACGGTGTAGCAGATTTAAATAACAGAACTAACCAAATTCAATTAGCATATGAAGAAACAGAAGGAGAAACTGATAATGACCCCAGAGTTCCAACAAAGAATAAGTTGTTTAACTGCTTTGTATTCCATATCCGCACTATTTCTCTTAAGGGTGAAACGGTTTCTGTCCGTATCTAATTTTGTAGACACTTTTTTAGAATATTATTAGATTTTATATTTATTTTTTGTCTACTTTTTTTTATTCGTTATTTATATAAAGATTTTTTATCTATTATATATATATAAAAAACATTATGGACATGAATAATGAACAGATCATTAAAATCCTCAAAGCATATGAACAGAAGAGAGAAAGAGAGAAACAATATTATCAAGAAGTAAAAAAGAATGATGAAGAATTCATTAAGAAAAATCGTGAACGAGCAAAAAATCATTATGAAAAAAATAAAGATTTAAGAAAAGAAAAATATGCAAAAAATAAAGAATTAAACCAGATTAAAAGTTTGTATAGATATTATGAAAAGAAAGATAAAGTAGAACAATTCAAAGAAAAGCACCCAGAGAAGTATACTACTCTATTAGCCTCCACAATCATTTTAAGTTAATTTAATAATCTCTTTTTTTAACTATATTTTTTTATTTATTATTATATATTAAATATATATAATATGTCCTCATATGTAGATACACAACTTATAGAATGCACAAGAGCCAGTAGTGAACAAGTCAAAGGAGAAGGACAAGACGATACAAGTTCATTATTTACAAATAAATTAGGTGATAGTATTACCTTAAATGCTGGAGATAAAGTATCTGTTGAAAGAACTTTTATAAATGGTTTAGGTTCTGGTAATGCAGAAACAATCCAGTTTAAAGGTGGATTTATACACCAGAAAGTAAATAAAACGATAAAATATACAGCTATGGGTTATTTAAATGAAAATGATAATCCAGCAATATCTCCATATCGTCTAGGATTATTTAATGAAATCACTTCTATTGAATTTGAAGAAGAAATAACTGATTTACGAGATAATAAAGTGGATTATGTTATGGGATATTATTTAAATTCTGGAGATAAACCTAATTATATACAATTACCTCGTAGATTTCCAGCAGTAAATAGCACTAATACAGCATTAGCCTCAAATATTACTGGGACATATAATTCAAAAGACGGTACTGCTATGGGTAATACTTTCGCTTCTGTCCAGACTAATAATTATGTAAAAAATGACTGGGCATTTAGAGAAGGAGATAAAATAGGTGGAGCTAATAATTTTATATTAAAACAGAGAGTAGACAATTCCAGATATGCTTTATATGTAAGAGATCATGCTTATTATGACGCTACTATTGTAGGAGCAGACGCATATATCAACAATAGAGACGCAGAAGATAGATTAAGAGTTATGACTTATCCATACCAGAGATATAGAGAAAAGAAAACATTAGAAGTTCAAAAGGGTTTTAATACACCAGAAAGCGTAGCAACACAATTAACAAAACAATTGAATAAAACAAATGCACCAGATATTTTTAAAATAGAAGATAGTACTGGGACTGAATTTGTATTAACTGAAACAGTTGAAGGTGAATGTTATAAACCTTTTAATTGTGCGAGTATTACAGAAATGAGTTCAGCAAATTATACTAAATTTATTGATATAACAAAACCAATAGATAATGATATATTGAATTATTTAAATTCATTCTTTTTTATGGCGGTAAAAAGACCAGAGATTTATGACGCTGGGACACTATTACCACAGAGAGAAGCAGACGGTATAAATTTACCTTCTCCAGACGGATTTAAATTAAAATTAGATATACCTTTAGCAGATAGAAATAATGATAATGGCGAAATTGTATTAGATTTTGAATATACACGAGAAAATTTAAAAATGTTTAGAGATTTATTCGATGCAGAAGCATTATATCCACATGATTTATGGGATAGAATACACCAGTTAGGAGATTATCAAGAATATAGTGGTGAAGCGAATGTCTTAAATACTCGTTTTGTGCATATGAATTATTATGGTTCAAATCCAGCAAACGCAGTCCCACCTAATAATACTGTTCAAGAATATTTAGGTAGTGAAAATAATGAAAATGTTTCTTCAATAAATAAAGCAAGTGGAGCATTATTTATTGATTATATACCAGAAGATCATGATAATTATTATGAACCAGATAATATCCCACCAGACCATTTAACATATGGTTTCGGTAAATCTTATCTTGACGGCGGTGTATACTATCTAAAATTTAGAATACCTTTTAGAAGTGATTTAGGTATATCCTCGAATTTCTTTAAAGAAGTGGGTAATACTATTAAAGCTGGTAGAAGGATAGGATTTGACTGGTGTAGTACAGCTTACTCAACTGCTATGATTATACCTTATTCTGCTTACATGTATGAAAGTTTTGAAGGTTCTGTATTACCGACTGCTCCTTCTGGAAATGCGATTACACCAGCAGATTTTAGACCAGCATATAGAAGAAATTTATTAGCTTTCGGTGGCGACGCAACAGTAGAAACTGATTATGAAGATATTATGCAATATGCTACTCAAACATATATAGGAGCAAATAATCCATTATTTAATTATGATAGTGTATCAAATAGATTTCAGTTAGGTCAATTTCATACCGCTAATAATGTAGGTAATACTTTTAATGCTGGAGATCCAGTAGGTCTAAAAGCTCCACCAGACGCACAACCAATACCTATTAATGACGACGCTTCTAAAGTCTGTTATAAGATTAATCCCAGAATTACACCTTTCGGTTATTCACCTACATTTCTACCATATGTATTAGATAAAGATTTAATGTATGTATATCCTAAAGTACCACCATCAGACGAGAATATAAGACCCATAGCAGAAGCAAATAGAAATATTGAACCCTTTAAAATATTTGACCAGAACAGCGGTGTATACATATTAGATAGTGGAGTAAATGAATTAGAATGGGATAAAAGTTTCTGGGGTATTTTAGGATTTTCATACGAACAATTTAACGCAGAAGCCAAACCTACAAATGTATTAAACTATCGAGTAGGTGCTGAAAATTTATTAGATTTAAAATATCCTACGACTAACTGTGAGGTAGAAGTTAGTGATACTAAATCATTTATTAGTAATGAATATGGGGCAAGTCAATTTACTACACAAATACCTTTACCTATGTCTGTAAGAAGTTATCAAGGTAATCAAGCCTCAAAATTAGATGGCGGTATTAATTTATATCCATTTATAGCTCAAGAAACTCAATCAGTTTTAATCTCTGGTAAAAATTTACCTAAATCTATGTTAAATCCATTTTATACTATAAGAAGTGATATTATTTCACAAACTAAATATCTAGGTGGTAAAGATAGTGGTATTCAAATGCCTATAATCGCCGTTGTTGATAGATATGGTGCAGAAGGAGATTATTATTTCGGTACACCAAGCGATATTGATTTTACTATAACTAAACAAACAAGATTAAGTGATATTACTACAAGTATTCATGACCCAGACGGTTCATATGCATTATTAAATGAAAATAGTGGAGTTATATATAAGGTTCAAAGAGCAAAAGAATTACCCATAGGTATTACAGAAGAAATATTAAAGTCTATTAAAAAATAGTAGACACTAATTTAGAATATTTTAGTGATTATACTAAAAAAGTGTCTACAAAATTAATTTTATTTTAAAATAAATAATTATAAATAAAATATTGTCTATAATTATAAATGCCTAAAAAGAAAGTTAAGAAAGAAGTTGTTGAACCAGCACCAGAACCAGAACCAGAAAAAGATTATGTAGAATATACAACAAGTAAAGGTGTAGTAAAGAGAAAACAAAAAGTAGAAGATCCACCTTTCGAATGGTTAGAATGTGATTTAGAAGACGACGAGTTAGAAGAGTTAAACGAATTCGCAGAAATGAACCCACCATTAGATATAGGTGTGGATTTTATGCTTCAGTTAATAGCTCGTGGTTCTACTATTCAAACTGCTAAAAAGAAATGGAGAGAAATACATAAGGATCTAAAAGACGAAGCGTCTTTTATAAATGAAATGAAAAAACATTAAAAAAAAAATATATGCATATGATAATATGGATCAAGATAAACATTTAGATAATATACAAAAAATAATGGATTTGTTAGAAGATAAACCAGAATTAAGAAAGAGTATGTTATATTTTTTTGTAAGATATAATGAAATGAAAGAAGAGATTAAAGAATTTGTAAATGCAGAACCTTATAGTAGTGATAGTGAAATATCAAATGAAGAAACATATGAATTCGAAGTGGACGAGAATGGATTTCATAAATTAAAATAAGGTAGTTTTCATAATATTTTTTTCTACATAGTATATATAAATGAGTATTTTATTACATGGAGATTGTTTAGAAGAAATGAAATCAATTGAAGATAATTCAATTGATTTAGTTTTTTGTGATTTACCTTACGGACAAACCAGTTGTAAATGGGATTGTAAGATTGATTTAGATAAATTCTGGAAAGAAATAATGAGAGTAAAGAAATTAAATACACCTATCTTTTTCACAACAACTACAAAGTTCGGTGTAGAATTAATTACATCTGCACCGAAGAAATGTCCTTTTCGTTATGATATTGTATGGGTTAAATCCGCCCCAGCTGGTTTCTTAAGTGCTAAAAAGATGCCTATGAGAAAGCATGAAATGATTTATGTATTTTATGAAAAATTACCTTTTTATGATTTAAGTTCACATAAACATAAGTTTTTAAAACCGAATACCCCAATGGGAGAGAAACCAGATATGTATGGAAGATTATGGGATAAAGATGGTAAACCTTATGTTAAAGAAAAACAACACAGTCAATATGATCCACCATTACCAGTATCAGTTGTTAAAGAAGATGTAAGAAAAGATAAACATGAAACCGCTTATGGAAAGAATATACATTATCATAATAATCAACAAAAAAACGGAGAGAGTATATATGATCCACCATTACCAGTATCAGTTGTTAAAGAAGGATTAGCAGAAGGACAAACATTAGGGGATAAAGGTAATGAATGTTATGGAAAGTTTAGTTATTATAATAATGGTGTTAAGGGATATGATCCACCATTACCAACAACTATGTTAGAAATTAAATCAACACGAGGTAAACACAGTACAGAGAAACCAGTAGCACTTATGGAGTGGATATTTAAATATTATTCAAAAGAAGGGGATACAGTATTAGATGCTACTATGGGTTCTGGCTCTACTGGTGTCGCATGTAAAAATATGAATAGAAATTTTATAGGTATTGAGAAAGATGCAGAAATATATGAGATCGCTGTTAATAGAATAGAAGATTAATCTATTATTATACAAATAATCTATTATTATACCTCTTTTATATTAAAAATACTCCATTAATCTATTATTTTACCTATTTAGCACTTAAAAGAGACATTAATTTTAAAATTATTACTTCTTTATATAGTAAAAACAGTATAATATTAGATTATTTACCCTTTTTTTATGATATTTTATGTATAATTTAAGATTATATATATATAAAAGATATATTTTATATATATATACATATAAACAAAATGATTAGACAAGGTAAAGAAGGTTCATACAATATATTTTATAAAAATTTATTTATCAGTTCATTTCCTTTACATAATACAGAAATGATTGAAGGTTATAATAATCAAGGTATAGAATTAATCGAACAATCATTAAGAGTTAATAGATCTCTTAAACAACAAATAAAATATTATAAAATATTTTGTGAACTTATATATAATAAAAAAAAGAATAAGGAGAAAATATGCACAGACGATCATATATGTTTTTTAAATTCTTTTCTCGCATTAATGAAATTAAATGTTATTCAAGAAGATAATGAAAATGGTATATTAATTATGGGGAGAAAGAAATAATTATTCTTCTTCTTTTTTTACATAACTATTTAGTGCGACCGCTTTAGAATGTCCCATTACTTTATTATCTTTTTCTAATTCTTCTTTCATGTCTCCATATTTACTAGATAGATAAATCTTTCTTAACATAGTTGTACTAATGGCTTTACCCATATACTTCTTACTTGTCTTAATTAATAATTGTGTTAATGCATTTCGAGTTAATGGATTACCAGTAGAAGTTTTAAATAAAACTCCCATACCATTTACCTTGAGATAATATCTTAATAGTTTCTGTAAATCTTTATCTATATCAATTCTCAACTCTTCATATTTTCTCGCAGTCTTATATTTATTCAATACAAAAAACATATTACCTTTTTCAAGAACTAAATAATTATTTTCTTTCTTTTCTTTTTCACCTAATTTATTATAAGCTCTTTTAGTTATTGTAGACATACCAGCGAGATCATTTCTCATAGGTAATTTTCTATAGATAGAAAAGATTGTATATACTTGTAGTAATGCTTTCTCTTTTTTACTTAATTCTTTTTTCTTCTTTAATTTCATATCTCTCATTTCATTCTCCATAGTATTTAACATTTTATCCACTTCTTCTATATCTGTAAAATTCGCTTTCTGTTTATCACTAATAACACCACTATTATTTTGTTCTGTATACTTATCATTCAATTCGTCTCGAACTTTACCATATACTTCTACTAACTTATCTAATTTATTATCTTCTTTATTTAATGTTCTAAATGAATTCAATAAAACTATAATGGCGTTATAATGATTTCGTTGACTTGTAAAATGTAAATCTTTTATTTTCTCTTTTACTTCTTCTGGTTTACTTAAAAATGAAAAGTCTTTCGTATCGAATAACTTTCTTAATTTATTGAGGTTAGTTAAATATTGTTTTATTGTAGTATCTTTAATTGTAGGTCTCGCTTCTTTAATAATTTCTTCTGGTTCAGTAATATCTATTTTCATTATTATATAATAAAGATAGATTATTATTTTTAAATTAAATTTAAAAAAAAGGTATAATTATTGATTATTTTTTCTGGCTTTAATGACTTTATTAATCTTATCTAACTCTTTAATTTTTATATTCTCTATATCGTCGCTCTCATCATATTTAGTATGTGGTTCTTCATAGGTTAATATCGCCTTAAACAAATTAGGGTGATAGGCTACTTTTTTTATTTGTATATGTCTTATATTTCGTATCATTTATATATATTATATATTTTTTTTATAGATATGTTTTCTGCATACAGCACATTCACTTATTTT
>CETN01026799.1_pt1 | contig 11369 bp, 18 predicted proteins | sample 531301 | NCBI WGS metagenome assembly CETN01 (sample SAMEA2622656, study PRJEB7988) | marine metagenome | isolation source: saline water (ENVO:00002010), including
TCAAGTTTCAAATCAAGCATATTTAGACTTGCCTCTATACCAAAAGAATTAAATATCACAATCAAATGATTTAATATTAATCTCTCAGCAAGTTCATCATTTTCAATATAACGATTTACCAATCTTTTGATATATTTAAATCGTTTCAAATCCTCATAAAATTCTTCTATATCAGAGAACTGAGGTTTATAATAATGTTTTGCAGCATAAAGAAATAAATTTTCTTCTGTTAGTTCATTAAATCTCATCATAAAAGTATATATTCAATGTGTCACGATTCAAGAATCATCTTCTACATACTCTTCTTCGTAAAATTCATTTTCTAAAATTTCTTTTATCTCTGCTTTTGTCGCTTTCGGATTAATCTCGATTTCCCAGTCTTCAGCAGTTTCTATTAATTCTGCCTTAGTCATAGAATCAAGATCTATCTCCTCATCTTCCCAATCTTCCCAATCCTCGTCTTCTTCATAAATTACTTCATCAACTGGTTCTGGAGTCCATTCTGCCATAGTTGTAGGATTATTGTTGTAAACATCTATATCTTCAACTGATAATTTTATAGCATGTAATAGTTCGCCAGTTTTAGGATGTCTCCAACCTTGTGGAGTTGGTATAGCATCTTTTTGATATGCAGGAGGAGTAATAATAGCCATTTTATGAGTTCCAAATACTTTTATTGATATATTGCTGTTGAAGTGCTAATTTAACTTGACCAACAGTTGATTCTTTTGTCACACCTTTTTTAGTAATATCTTCAGGTTCATTGATAATTTTTTTATCACCTTGATCTTTATCAGTTGCACGTTTTTTAGCAGGTTTAGTCACTTTACCTGCCTTTGATGCATCATCATGCCCTTTACTTACTAAATCTGGATCGGCAGCATTACCTTGTATGTCTGCTTTCATTTTTTTCGCACCAGCACCTGATAATTTATCATCATCTGTTTCAGGTCTTGTGGCACCTCTATAATGTTTTGCACGATCACCTTCTAGAACCATTATTAGTTTATCTCGGATTGTAAATTCTTTTACAGATGCATATTTACCTTTATCTTCGCCTCTTCCAGTTATGACTCGACCACCAATCTGTTTTGCCTTTGTTTCCGCATCCTTTTTATTATCAAACACATGGAATTGTTTAAAATTTTTACGAACTTTTACTCCAGGACCGAGAGCTTTTGCTGTAGTAGATTTAGGTAGAAAAACTCCTGTAGAAAATTTGGGTTCTTCGTCAAGTTTATCATCTTGAATATCTTTTGTCAACGATTTAACTTGTCCTTGATGTGTAGCAACTGCTTTTTTCAATCCTTTGATGACCTTTTTAACAGTTGGTTTATCTTTATCGTCCAATGCCTCTTTCTGTTCCATCTCAGCACCTTTTTTATTTCCATCACCCATTTTAGGATTCATCTCAGCAGTATCACCCTTCATGGGTTTACCATTTTTCTTTTTCAACTTCTCTTTTTTGTCTTCAGGATCTTCTTCACCTTTATCATGAAATGTTTCATTTTGACTGGTGATTGCTTTTGCAGTATCTTTTTTCATGGTAACTGGGTGTGTCTTACCATTAAATTTAAATGATTTTTTGCCTGCCTTAGATGCAGCTGCAGCAGCACCATGAAATGCAGTCCTTTCATTTGCTGGAATCTCTTCCGGAATGACATATAATTGTTTCTCTTGTGACATTTGTTCCCTCACATCCATATGTTTGTTGCTATAGCTCCGGCTGCCGCTACAACAACAACCCAGAATAATTTGTGCATAAATTGAACTGATCTCTGATTATCTAAGACAATTCTCTCTATATCATCTATTTTAATGGATAACTTATTAATACGATCATATTGCTTATTATGATCTTCTTGTAGAGAACCTATTTTTTCCTCTGCTCGCGCCAGTGATACCATCGCATCTGCAAGTTTATCTAACTTTTCTTCGATACGAACTAATCTTTTACCTGTTGTTTCTGCCATCAGTTATTCCATTAAAATAAAAGTTTCAACTATTTATACATTATTAGTTTGCGAGTGGGTTATCAAGTGACTTTTGAACTCGATTATTTACTCTTTCTTCGAGTTCTTTCATCAGTTGCTTGATATCGTTGTCTAATTTTTCGAGATCATCATTAATATTTTTATTTAATCTTTCTGCTTTTTCATCATAATTATCGTTTAATTTATCTGCTTTTGCTTCGTAATCAATCAGTAATGATGTTGACTTTTTATCATAATCTTCTTGAAGTGCATCTCTTTTAGTTTCGAATCTACCCTCTGCAATCTCTATCATATCAAATATATCTTTTTCAAGTTGACGCATACGATCGTTTAATGTATCTTCGGTATCCTTTACAGTGTCCTCGTTACGATCTCCCTGCTTTTCAATCTTCATTATATCATCGCGAAGATCTGATTTAATATCACGAGTATAATCGATCGCCTCGTCAAGTTTAGTTTCTATAATATCCATTCTTTGTTCAAACGCACTTATATCTAGTCCTGCAACTTCTTCGACTTTTTGATACATCAGGAATCCACCATAGAGTGCACCCAAGATCGATCCTATCAAAGCGAGTAATGCACTCACTGATAAAAAAGATACTTTGATTCCTAGGACTCGAAACTCTTTATTTTTTAAATTTTCTATATTTTCTAATTGCTCCTCTAAATTTTTATCCGACATTTTCCTCCTCCATGTAGCAGTTATTTTTGGAAGAAAGAGTTGCCCATCTTAATTCTTGTATTATTCGATTATACCATCTTCTGTCATACTGATCATGTGCTCTGTCCATATCTTCTTTTAATTGTCCGATTCGTATATCAATATATGATTCGATAGTTTTACCTTTTCCTCGTCTCATTCTTCTAACTCCGACAAACGATTTAATCTATCTTGTGCACCTTTTATATAATCAGTAAAATATATGTCAAATACCCATGGCACTATACCATGAAGAATCATAATAAAAAATATGAGCATAGCAAAAAATGCTTCTTTCCAGGCAAATATTAAATGTTGCCAATAATTAAGACCTACGTCTTTTGGATGATTGAAATTCATTTATCTCTCCTCGTACTGCATATTAACCATTTGCTGATGCAATAGTTGTTGTGCGAAATTATTTCTTTTTCCGTTTGGTGAATCAGGAACAGTTGTTGTTGGATAAAATACAACATCAGGATATGTACCACCTGCTAATGTCATTTTATATAAATCAAATGCAGGCACATAGTTCATCATCGCTAACATCTCTGCCTGAGCAAGTTGTTGTTCAGTCATGTTTTCTGATTCAACTATTTGTTCCTGTAATCCTGCTGCTATTTCCTTAGCTACCTCTTTTAATTTTTGTTCTCTTGTTTGTTTCTCTTCAGAATCATCTTGATTCGAAGAAGAACTGATTTGACTTTGACTTTGAGTTTTTCCCAAGTCTGTTGAACTTTCATTCGATATGATATTTTGGATTGGTTCTTCATAAAATATCTCCTGTTCTGGTATTGACATAATTACTAATTCTTGTTGTTCTAATATTAACTCTGCGATTGCTTCTGCATATCCAATACATGCTGGATCATATAGTGGATTATTATAACAAGGATTTGAAGAATAAGTGAGTGTCAAACTGGATTGTGAAGTATTGAACTCTGGACCCCAGTTTCCTGCCCAATATCCTGCATCGTTACCCTCAGCACTTATTATCATATTACCAAAAAATGCTGGATCTAAAAATTGATCTGGGAAAGTTTCAGATCCTTCATGCGTTGTCCATCCTTGAAATTGAGTGTAGTCGTAAACATAAGAAGTATATAATGTTCCATCTGCCTTATATACATCAACTGTTATACTAAATGGATCTACATCTCCCTGTTGTCCATATAGATTTGTATTAGCATTTTTGACTCTCCATACATACGAATATCCCTCTACTTGAACTCCCTCATCTTGTATCGCCTGATTTATTGCGATTGTATTACTTATTATTCCACCACCATATCCCCAAACGAATCCTGATCCATTAGGTATCATGTTTGGCACTTCTCCACCAGTCGTTCCACCCCAATATCCAGTATTGTAGGTTCCATCCCACTGTTGATTCAATATATTTTGTGCGTTAGAGGGCAAGGATTGCAATAAGGGCAGCCAAAAGACCACCAGCAACAAAAGCGCCAGTTTTTTGATCATGCGTTTTATCCTCTATTTTAGGTGGTATATAATTTGGAGAAGTTTCCCAACCATCTGCTGCCTCTTGTCCTATGTCTCCAAAGAAAGGGCATGGTGTTCCTGCCATCTGCATCGCATCAAATACTCTACGATCTTGACACATTACTGATACTGCTGCAACTTTCATTCCCATGTCGTACAATGTTTTTGAAAGTTTAAGTCTTTCACAATTTAAGTCTCTAATCGTCGTGCCACCAGCGACACCAAGTATCTGAGTTTGAACTGCTCCACTCACACCAGTCGTACATATATCTGAACTACTCGCGCCGATAGATGGTGCGATAGCAGATGCTGGTGGTGATTTCAATGTTTGTGTTGAATCGACAGTGCTTCTATTTGTATTTGTATTATTACTGGTAGAGTCAGACGTTGTATTTACAGTTGTCGTATCAGCAACTGCAACAGACGCACACATAACCAAGCCAGCAATAACTGCTAGCCATCTGAGCATTAATCCCCCTCTATAATTACCTTTCCTTCTGCCACTAATCGTTGTCTGTTTTTGTTATGCTCATCTCGAATATCTTCTTTTGATTGTCCGTGATATTCTACTGCGTGTCCTTCATCAACAAGTATCTTAGTGACCCTATGTCCTTCAACGATGAAGTCACCCAAGATTCTTCCAAACTTTCCTTTTGCATCTTCTCCGTCTTTGTCGACTTCTGTTTTGAGGATCTGTATTGACCCTTCAGGTATAAGTTCTTTAAGTCTATCTTTTGCTGCAAGTCCAAATACTTTCTCCAATTTATCTGATGTTCGTAGTTCAGGAGTATCTATACCCATGACTCTTATACGTTCATCTTTCATCCATATGCCAAATCCTAAATCGATATCAACATCGACTGTATCACCATCAATAACTCTGTTGACTAGTGCTTTATATTCGTACATTAATTGTCTACCTTCGATCCTGCTCTCCATTGAAAACATGACCAGTATCTTGCTTTTGTTTTAGGTCCAGGATTATCACAGTTGTGCCTCGCTCTGAAGTTTTTTCTCCTGGCAGGATCATCACGCTTAATAGATAAATTAGGATCCCCAAACCTAACCACTTTAATGTTCCCGCTAGAAGGATCCTTAACATATACTTTGAATTTTTTGTTCGGATTTTCTGATGTTCGTATCGGGTCATTTAATTTTACTTTTCTCCCCTGATACTCTGCTTCAGTAATCTCCAAATCTTCGTAGAGATCACATGTTTCGCAATCGTCATCAATTATTTCTTCTCTGAAGGAATTAAATTTTTCTGCCATTAATTTACTTGTCTCCTCGACGAAGTTTAGTTAAAACTCTATTCTTCGCCATCGACATTCCCTTTTTGCGTTTACGCATTGTATCTAAATCTTTTGAATGATCGCCTTTTCTCATGATGGTAGCGACTGCAGAATCAGTTGCTCTATCAGCATCCGCTTTACTTTTTTTAGCATATCGATTTATCATTTTATAAGAAAGTTCATTCACACCTTCGTCTTGCTCTTCATCTCGACCTTGCGCTTTTAATCTAAATGTTTTCTTGACCATCGCATCTGTTACTCGTTTAACACTTTGTATCATCGATGGTTGTTTGACAATCTTGCGAAGTGTCTGCTTTAACATTCCTGGCGAGTCAGCAGTCATGAACATATCTGGAAGTCCTTCGATTGAAACAGCAAAGTTTGTTGCCTCTTTTACAGACTCACCTTTTTGTCTATTTTTCTTCATCATATCAAGACGTGCTTTATCTTTTTCATGTTTTGTTTTCTTTTTAGGATAAGAAAGATTCGGTAATTTTTTGCTTGTATACATCGCAAGTTCATCAACATTAGCATCTTGTCCTGGAGTAGTTTTTTTCATTAACTTAACACTCTCTGGACTACCATAATCATATGTTCCTTGCTCATCCATTTTTCCCATGTCGCCCATGTTTCTCATGCCTTTCATCGATGCTCCAAGGGATTTGACTTTTTTACGAGTTCCGAATGCTTTTGAATCAGGTTTATCTAGCATCCCACGCATGCCCTTACCAGGATCATCTCTACCATGATATCCCTGTGCTTTTCCAGGAGGAAGTTTAGTGACTTTTCCACCACGCTTTTTAAAGTCTGCCATCGCTTTCGCTCTCTGAGCAGGAGTCATTTGTTCTTCATCTTTTGGTTTGACACCTCTCTTCTTCATGTTGATAGCGATTGCTGCTTGTTGAGCAGGGTTTGCTGCCTCGTTTCTTAAATCATCGAAAGATTTCATTTTACTTTCCTTTTTATCTTTAATATCTTTATCTTGTTTTTCTGTGATACCAAATTTCTTTCTCATAACATCAATCTGTTTCATAACTTCTTTATGTTTTGCAGTACCAGCAGGAAGTTTCATTCCAAGATTATATAACTTTAATAGTTCTACTGGAATTTTAACATCTTTTTTGTCAAGTGCTTCTTTTTTGTCTTTTGCATCAAGATAGGCTGCGATTGCCATCTTTCGACGTTTCTCTTTTGATTTACCTTTAAACTGCGGTGCTTTTGACTTTTGAAAGTCTTTTACATAGTCACCTGCATCTGCGTTTTTACCTAGTGGCATATTTTCCTCAAGATAGTTTTCCAGTGCTTGGTCTATTGGGATTAGCACCAAGTCTTCGTAATTTGTCTTTTAACTCTGCCATATTTTTCGCTGAAAAATCCATGTCTCCAGTATCACCAGTATATGAAGATCCCTTCTTATAGATTTTTATTTCACCACGTTTACCATCAAATGTGGCAATCGTACCTCTTGGATTGCCTTCTTTTAAATCTTTTTTGTTTGCTTTAGCAGCACCCATTCTATACTTAATTCTGTTTGGACTCATATTCTTTGGTTTAATATTATAATTACCATCGCCGAAATCATGGATTATTTCGTGAGGATGACCAGCATGTGGTCCTTTTGTTGGTGTTACAGTCGATCCAACTTTGAGTTTCTCATCAAGTTCAACATCTTCTTTCATGCTTTTTTTATACATGTCAAGTGCTTTAGCGAAGTCTTTGCTTTTCATTAATCTTTGTGATTCTCGTTCGTTAGGATTCTGATGAACCATACGAACATCGTTAGGATCGATTTTTTTACTCTTGGCAAATTTTTTGTATGCATCGTGTTTCTTGGGATCGATTTTAGCAACACGTTCTCTGAGATAATTGAGAGTTATCATTTTTTTGATCCTCTCACTTTTGCTGCTAAATCTTTATCTGCCTTTCCCCAAGTACCAGATGATTTAGTTGTAAAAGAATTAACTCTTGCCATCGCCCATTGATGTTGAGATGCTCCAGGACGATGCCCAGTTTTATATGCTGCAAGTCCTCGATTATATACTTTTCTCAGTATCCCCAACGGCATACCAGACTTTTCTGCTTTATTTTTAAGTGCTGTATCTGCAGATTCAGAGACTCTGGTGATACTTTCCTCTATATAATTTTTGAACTTAATCATGACGTTTCCCTATTCTTTGCTCTAGTATCTCTCAGACGTGCACGATCCATCATGCGGTCATGCCTCTTTTTATCTGCCATTTTTTCTCGATCAATCCTCTTCTTAGCAAGATCTAATGCATCTTGCTCACCATACATTTGTTTAAACTTGAGTGTGTGTTTACTTGGTTTCGTTTTAGACTTAGCATCTCCAGGAGCAGGTTTATATGCTGATGCATCATCATCTCTCTTTTTACCATGTTTCTTAAAATGTGCATCTCGTGATATCTTAGTGGATTTTTTTAATCCTTTATGATATGCAGCAGGTTGTGTACCCTTGCGATCTTTGATATCAGGATCTTGCCTTTCCTCTATTTTTTCAATCGACTCTAACCATTTACGAAACATAGATCCGTCCTTTTCTACTATGACATAATTTGTCCCAAGTCTTTTTATTTTTACAATCTCATCAGTTTCTTTTATTACTACATCATCACCAACTTGATATAAATTTCCTTGTATATAATTTTCTCTAATATCAGAAACAGGTTCGAGTTGAACATGATTTTTAAACTCAGATTGTTCTTCAAGACCCATCGCTGATCTAATTTTATTATATAATGACTTTGCATCAGAATTTGAAACTGTTTTCGGTAGTCCCTGAGAAAATGCAGTGAAGTCTTTATCAGCAGCTGCCTTTCTCATTTTTGATGCACTCATTCCATCAACACTATCACTATCAGGATCACGTTCACCAGCAGACACAACATTAATACGAGAAAAGTTATAAATTCCATGTGGTCCTTTTTTAGCATTATACTTATTTAACAAAATATCGAACTCACGAACACGATCTGATCCAACGACCATCACAACATTTTTATATCCCTCATTATATAATTTTTGTACAGCATTAAAAACTGTTTTAACCTTTTTATCCATCAAAATTGACCGAGCATGTTTCGGAAACATTTTTCTTGCCAACTTTGTTTTTTCAGCATAACCTAATGGATTCTTCTTTGAGTCTTGTGTTTGCGATAGGAAGACACGATATGGATTATTACCTGCTTTCCTTGCAAGAACATTAAGAAGTTTTTCATGACCAATAGTAGGAGGATTCATACGACCAAACGTAAAATAGATCGTCTTCTCTTCTTCTATTAGATAATTCTTAAAAGAATTTATCAACGCTTTTTCCTCTGCATTTCTGCTCTTCGGATCGCAGGGAACATCCTTTTTGCTAATCTTTTTATACGAGACTTAAATGCAGGTTTATCTAATCTTTTTTCAATCTCTTGTTTACGAGCAAATGTTAAATCTTTTTTAGGAATATCCTTTGTAATCTTACGAACTATTTTATCTCGTGCTTGACGATTCGCACGAGTTAGTAATTTATCTTTTGATGCTAATTTACGTTTCGCACGTTGACGACCAATCTTGATTCGTGACTTCATACGTTTCATCAATCGAGATCGTTTCATTCTCTGCTGAACAGTAAGTGCCTCATCAACCACTTCGTCACATCTGCATGGATCACATCCACAATCATCACAAGTAGATGACTCGACTGATTCATTTAATCTTTTACGACGATATGCACGATAATTTATGAGTTCGTCCTCTCCAGGACGATACTCTACAGGAGTTATATCTTTGAATGAAAATGGTGTGCCTTGATTATTGGGCACTTTGTTGAATATATCCTTGAAGCGAATTACACTTGCCATTAATTTCTCCCTGGCTTGTCCCATCCCTTTAATATAGTCGGTGAAAAGTTTGCGAATGAAAACTCCATTCGGTCAACTATTTTCACAGCATCACCACCAAGTTTGTCTATAGCGACATAACCTTCTTGACCAGTTACTTTATATCCTCTTTTAGTTTTGAGAAAAGTTTTAGCACTGTTCAACTTATTAAGTATATTTATAAGTTTTAGTTTCGCAAGCACAATCACTTTTTGTAAGTCAAAAATTTTCTTCAGTGATGCTTTATTATTGGGTGAGAAAAACTCAAGTTCTTTTTCAAGTGCTGATTTTTTTCTATCTTTTGCTTTTTGAGTTTTTAATTTGTTAATCTCTTTATTATATTTTGAAGTAATGTACCGAACCAAACCATTAACATGTTTAGCAGTGTCACCAACCACAGTACCACTCCTAACAAAAGTATTGTTATAAGTTTCGATAGTTGCAGCAAATTTTTGATTAGCCTCCAACTCTCGTAACGTAGATCCCGCAATTTGATTAAAGATTTTTCCTGCAGTGCTGAGATATTCATTTACTTCCTCCGTATCACTTTTTTTCATAGTATATTGAGTCATGTCTCGTAACATAGCATCTTGAGACCAGACATTTTTAGTTTTATTTAATTTAGAAACATCAACATCGTATGATGCTTTCATATTTTCAAATGAATTACCTGTATATCTTGTGTGCCATACAATACCTATTTTTGATGCTTTGATCTCCTTGGCCATTGGCGTGCCTGCTGGTACTGCATAAACGATTGTATTAGGGTGAAAAGTGACGTATGACTTTCCCTTAATTTTTTGAGTTTTGACATCTGCTGAACTATATAAAAAGTCACCCTGTATTACTCCTTTTATACCCAAAAGTGGGAGATACTGTAAAGCCAACTTAAACTTCGTATTAAGATCGCCAGAAGTATCAGCGTCAATATCATCATCACTCTTGTATACTTTGGGAGACTTATTAAATATTCCTTTTTTCGCCACGAAGAATCTGCCATCACGAGGATCAATCCCAGCGAAGATAGCAGGAGCACCATCCCATTTAACACTAACATTTCCGTCATGTTCACCTCCTAATGTATCTCTCAAAGATCGAAGAGCAAGTATTGCCTCTCTTGTTCCATTGACTCCACCATAAAGAACTTTATCTTCAATATGAGTCATATGTGTATTTTTTTGCTCTGTAATAAATTCTTTAAAATACATTAATTCCTCTACATATATTATACTCTATTTATATGCTTTTGTAAATAAAAAAAGCACTCCGAAGAGTGCTTTTCTTTTAGAATATATTTTTTATCCTAATCTCGATAACCATTTTGCTATGTATTGAACAAATGGAAGTAACATGATTGCCATCATAAGATTAACTCCTGTATGTGCCATTGCTATTCGAAGAGTATCACCTTTTGGCATACCATCTGAAACTAGAACACCTGCTAACCAGATGGTGCCAGTTGTTCCAATATTTGCACCAAGGACTGCTGCGATTGCAGCAGGTAATGGAACCGCACCAGAGGCAACCAGTGCAATAATTGCCGTGGTTGAAAGTGATGATGATTGCCATAATAGGGTCATAACGATACCACCAATGAACATATAGAATATATTACCAGTGAACCAAGCGAGGTGATCCATATTACCCATGGATTTCATTCCGCCTGAAAAAGTTTTAAGACCAATGTAGAAGATAACCAATCCTACCAGTGTTGTGATTACGGGATTTCCTAGATCCATTTTACTAACCTTTTTAACAAGTTTCTTTGTTTTGCCCATGTGACTACTACCTTTGTAATAAGGTTTCATTACGTCGTTGTGCATATTTCAAACTTTGTTGCCTACGTTTCTCTCTTTCCTTTGGGTCGTATGCTTGATACATTTTTTCCCACCCAGCAACTTTATTTTCTTTTGCCCATGCTGCAAGCATATCAGGTTTATGTGCTTTCATTATACCTCCTTGCCATATACTTTAACCAAATATTGCCAGTGTTTTGAAT
>CETN01074792.1_pt1 | contig 11303 bp, 13 predicted proteins | sample 531301 | NCBI WGS metagenome assembly CETN01 (sample SAMEA2622656, study PRJEB7988) | marine metagenome | isolation source: saline water (ENVO:00002010), including
TGTTTGGGAAGAGTTGGGCGATGAGATCTGGCTGGGAGGCGAGATCTGCGGAGCCGATTGAGGCATAGCTTGGGGACTGGGTTGTCCGTAGTTTGCCTGGGTATACTGTGGTGTCGCTGTCTGCGATTGTTGACCCTGGAACGGGGATTGCACTGGTGCGCTCAGTACTCCTACTACCTTGTTGAACGCCGATTCCCAAGGATTCGACTGCGGCTCCGAGGTCGTCGGGGATTGGGGGGCGTATTGAGTAGGGCTTGATTGGTAGCTGGGGGCTGCCTGAGGTACCGCCTGTGGGAAGCTGGTACCCACTTGATACGGTGTTGGTGCTGCCTGAACCGCCTGTGGAGCTGCTGGAGCTGCCGCCACGTAGCTGTTCGGAGCGACGGCTGCTGGTGCTTGGCTCGTCGGTGGGGTCGATTGGACGGTAGCGTCCTGCATAACTCATCTCCTTTTGAAGTGCCTCTAATGTTCGATACAGATATGGTGTCAGATCGAGACGGGGATCTGCTGCCATAGGTAAGTCGGGTGATTGTGGGTGAGGAGTCTGCATCATTCCCCCCACTAACTTTGCGAATTGAGAGTATGCACTCTGTAATTCGTTCACCATCCTGAATGGGAAACCCGAAAGCATTGCTGCTCTTTCTTCATCCGTCTTGGACGGAAAGAGATATTTCAGTGCTTCTATGCTATCTACCCCTAATTCTTGTAAATTTCTTACAACAATTGAGTTGTTCAAAGTATCTTGAGTTGAGTCCTCATAGACTGGTCCCATCCATCGCCACTGAATAGTGACATCTCCATCAGGAATTAATCCTGTAACCCCTGGTGGTATCTGTTGTGTATGTAAACAAGCTTTTATAATTTGTTTTAATTGAGTATCATACATTCCTTTCGCTTCTTCATATAAAGCTGTATCTTCTTCACTAGCATTATCAGGTAATTCAAGAGGTTTTTCTAATCCTGCAGCAGCAGCTAAACTCTCTTTAAACATATTTTCTTCTTGGAAAATAATTAACTCTAAACAACGAGATAAACCAAAGTCATAAATAGCTTTTGCTTTCTTTTTAGATGTAGCTGCAACACGTCCAAATAATGATTTATATTCTGTAGCTGTTACTCCTGCTGAAATTGAGAGTTCATCAACACCACCTAAAGCAGTACGAATCTCTTCTCGATACTGTCTAGAGAAAGAATTTTGATCTCCAGTAATCGCATCAGGAACGATGTATCCCACACGATCATTAGGTTCTAAATTTGCTATAACTCTCGGTACTCTTATTTGTCCATCAACACCACGGGAAACGGGATCAGATTTATAACGAGAAGAACTTAAGGGTCCTAATCCAACAAAACCTGAGTTGGCTGCAATTGATGGACGCTGCACACTAGCTTCTCCACCTGATTCAACAAGATCTGTTTTTGGTCTAGAGGAAAGTAATGTTGGATTACCAAAGAAAGTGACATTCTTTCTCATGGTTTGCATCATTTCATCATGCGTACAAATATGATTTGCTAAAGCATCAAACTCTCCAGAACCCTCGTGTGAAAAGCCTTTTGGGTTATTAAAAATTTCTACACAAGGAATAAAACCTAATGTATTTTTAAGTTCTTTAGTTTTACCTGGAGCAGAAGGATAAGGAGCATCAAAAGTTATTTCATGTTCTGCATGTGTTTCTGTAATTTCTTTCCTTTTAATTGAAAGTCTTATATATCGTTTTCTACCTTGTTTTTGAGTTGGGTCTTGTCCTGTTAAAGAAGCATCTGCTATAGGTTGTTCTCCACCTAGACCTTTTTTAACTTTATAACTATAGATAATTACTACTTCATCTAATTCTCCATCTAAATTGTAATAAGTTCTATATTCATGTTTACGGAAAAAATATAAACGATAATTTGTATTTGTAGGACGAATATAAAACAATCCTTGCCCATCACATAGATAGTAATCCCAAATTGAGTCTAATCGAGACTCAAGCTGATTATATTTAATTACTCGATCTATAAAATCTTTTCTTTGATTACCAAAGTTATCTTGAGCAGGAAAAAATTCAACTCCTTGACGAATACCAAAAAGCCTCATTTGAGCTAAATGAGAAGCTACAATTCCAGTATCAATTCCAGTTCCTCCATCTCTTTCAAGATAAGAGTCAATTATTTCTTTAAGACGGGCTTTAGCGTCAGTAGCCATTAGTCTTTTTCCTCTTTCCTTTTAATGATTTTAGCAGCTTTGGTTTGTTTCCTAAGATATAGCCATCTCTTAAAATAGAGTAGCTCTTCTTTAGTAAAAAGCTTCGGTTTCTTTATTGCTTGTTTGACCAGCTTTTTAAGTTTCATACAATTACATATTCTCAATTGCATTAATTAAGTCATTTCTGTTTTTAAGATAATTGTCTAGAGCACCTCCTTTTCCTCCTTTATATTTTCCTTTTTCAACTTCATCTAATACTTGTTGATTTTTACCACTAAACCAATCTAAAGGATTTAAAAAATTACTTGTTTGTGTTTGTTGTCCTGCTGGTGCTTGAGCTATTTGATAGCCTACATTTCCTATTGGAAAAGCAGTTCCACTTTGAGGTATTGCTGTTGGTATATTACTTGATTGATTTTGTCCTTCTATTATCTGTTGTAATTCTGCACCACTTGGTTCTCCCCAACCTGTTCCTAAAGGTTGTCCTGTTTCATTAAATTGATTTTCTCTTGCTTTTTGCAAACCTTCAACAGTTACATTACCTTCAGGAGTCAAATAAGGATTTAAATGATGACTAATTAATCCTTGTTGACCACCATAACCAATAGGTACAACAGGTATAGCACTTCCTACCCAACCCATTCCTTGTTCATTACCTAGTCCTGTTGTAAGAGGTGCTCTTATCGTTGCCATTTTTATTACTCAATATATAAATCTATTTTACTCTTCTTGTACTTTGTAACCTTTTGGATCATTTAATTTAGTCAAAATGATTCCAATACCTTTAATATCCCATTCTAAATGATCTCCTCTTTCCCATTGAAGTTCATCTGTAATTTCAGGAGGAAAACTAATACATAAGTCACCAAAAGCATTATCTTCTAATTCCAGTATGTAAGTCATTTTTCTATAAGCTTTTCCATTAGCTTATCAAGCTTATTATGAATTGCTCTAAAGTGATCGTTCATATCTTGTAGTTCCCGAACAAAATCAACTTTTAAAACATATTCCAAAGGCATTCTGTTCACATGTTCCTCCAATGCATTAATACGCATTCGTTGATTTTCTAAATTTTGAATAGAGTCTTTTAGCCGTTCTCGATGTCTATCTAAAACTTTACTTGCTATCCACCCTCCTCCTGTAACAGAAGAAATAATAGCAGTTAATAAAAGTGTCAGATAGTCTGGTCCCACTGGACTAACTCTTTTTCTTTATTCTAAATCAGAAATCTAATTGTAGCGAACCTTTCTTCATTAATCCAGTTACTAACCAAACTAATGCATCAACACAATCATCATGTCCACTAACACCAAAGTTAGTTAATTCTTCAAACATATTTGTAAAGTTTCTATAGCGGTTAAATATAATTTTTCTATCTTCAAACATACCCATAATTCCACGGAATCTAGCTAATTTGTCTCCTCTAAAACCTTTAACTGGATGCCATAATAAATTATATAAGCTTTCTTGATTTAAACAAATACGTTTAAAATCTGCTTCTAATGATGCTTGGTATTGTACAGCTTCAGACCATATATCACATGTAGAATGCGTTGGATAATATAAACCATTTTGATCCATTCCTAATATCGACCAATCATTTAACAGTTCTTTTAATGCATCAAGTTTTTCTAAATTACCCATAACTCGTATGCGTCTGTAATCAATGATATGAATTCGATCTTCGATTCTTCCCCCCAATACCATTACCGTATAATCATTCTTTTCTCTTATTCCTGCTGACAGGTCTACCCCCACTCCTAACGTATCAAATTCAGTTGCTATTTCTGCTTTGACAATCAATTCAGGTGCAAGCGATAATTCATTCTGGCGAACGACTTGATTCATATACTGGAAAGAGAAGGCAATCGGAGATTGCCGTTTTTTTTCTTTTAAATATTCCAGGGACCACATTTCAGGCCAATATGATTTTTCTTCACCTGTTTTAGGATCATTTTGTATTGCAGAAAGGACAATTTGTGTCCAATTATTTTGTTCGTTAAAGGTAGTGGAATGAATATCATCATGTCTAAACCGAGTACCAAGACAAATAGCCCGACCCCCTTCAAACATAGTTGGAGCAATAACTGCATTCCAATTTTCTTGCATTGTTTTACGAATATCAGGATTAGAAATGTCAGCAGCTGATTTGATAGCATCATCTATCATCACGAGATGAGAACGCTTAGAAGTCACAGAACCTTTTAGTCCAGCAGCACATAAAGTAAATTGTTCTTCACCAGTGGTATCTATACCTGCAAATTTATGATCAATTGACCAGTACTCATTACTTGTAACGTTTTTAAGTAGACGTACTTTAGGAAATACTTCTTGGTATCTTTTACTTTCAATAATACGTTTAATCGTTGCTGATTTAGATCGAGCAATATCAACGGTATATGAGAGGTAAAGAACTTGTAATGGAAGACCAGCTTGTGTATGAATACCAATAGCCCATGCAGTTAATAAACCAAGAACAGTTGATTTAGCAGAACCACGGGGGGCTAATAGATCTATATTTGGTCCAGCAATTTTTATTAAACAGCTACTATCTTCATTAGTAACAAATTTTCTATTCCATTCTTGATGATGATAAGCAGGAGGTTTATCAGCTACATAATCACAAAAATAACCAAAATCATCTCTTGCCTTTTTTAAATCTTCTAAATTTTTAGGTTTCTTTATTTGCTGATTACGTGCAGCCGCCTTCGCATTACGTCTATATGCAAGATGTGTATAAGAAGGCACGATAAATTATCAAAGTATTACTTTAATACTAACTAATGATTACATGCACAGTCTGAATTACTTATCTTTTTTTGGCTGATTTTTTTTTTGCTCTTGATATTTACGAGCTTTATCTAATGCTGCTTTACGTTTTTCTTTATCATTCATTTCTGTCCCATCCTCTTTTTTGGCATTTTTCTTTTTAAAATACTCAACTAATTGAGGAGGCATTTTACCTTTAGCCATTAGTTAAAATCTCCACTTTTTTTAGCTTTTAAGCTTGCTAAAAAGTCTTTGAAATTAGGATCATTTACACCTTTAAAACCAAATTTTTCTTTTTCTTTTTCATCTTCCATTGTTCCATAGCCAGGATCTCCTGGAACTTTTACGTCACCTTTAGTACCAAATAAATTAACAGGTGCATCTTTAGAACCTTGAGCTACTTTAGCTCTTTCATTTGCTGCTCTTTGAGCTTCTGTTAAACCTGCAATTCCACCTACTTGATTCTGTGCCATTTCAGCAGCTAAGTTTTGCTGTGCTGTTTGAGTAGCTGTATCGTAACTTTGTTTTGTTGCTTTTAATTGTTTTTCTAATTCTGCTCTTCTTTGAGCATCTGATTGATTTGCTTTAGTGACATAGGCAGAAGCACCTGTATCTCCTGCTGTTTTTGCTGCTGAAGAAACTGCTCCCCAATCAGTTATATCTCCTGTAAATGCTCCTCTACCTTCTGATTCACCTGCACGACTCTTTGACTTCTCATGTTCTTTTTTAACTGACCATTGATAAGCTAACTTATTAGGATCTTTATCTCCTTTACTAATCCATTTACCTTTAGATACTGGTGCGGCAACAGCTTGAACTACGTCACCAACTATAGGTATGTTAGATACAACCTTTGCAGCAGCTCCCATCTTTTCTCACTTAAAACTCTTATATAAACTATTTTAGCCTTACTTATTCTTCTAATTGCATTCTTGCCCATACACTCATTGTTGCTTCTTCTAAAGGAATTTCAATTGGGTCATCTTTAAAGATAAACATTAATTCTCTAATAGCTCGATCTGCACCAGCCATCAATAATCCTTTTCTATCTTTTGTATTCGTAAACTTCTCAACTTGATCTATATGACCACGTAATTCTTTTTGCATAGATGCTATACGTGCAACACCTGCATCACGTTTAACTAAACCTGTTTCTACATCAGCTCTTAATTTACGAATATCTTCTTGCATTGCATCTATTTCAAAGAGAAGTTTTTCTCGATGATCTGGTTTCTTATAATGATCTTTAATCCAAAGATTACACGCAGTAATAGATCCCCGATACCCAAGGAATCGAGAATACAAATATATTTCGATCACTGAATAGTTATCAGAAGCGAATGAAGAAAAAGACTCTTGAGTTGATGCGTCTAAATTATCAACCCAAGTATCAAACAGCTCAATATCTATAAGCTCGTTGCGCCTGATCGTAGTCTCGTTTTTCGTCTTTTTCTCTGAAACTTTGTTCTTGTTCAGCGGACGTTCTTTGTTGGCGGCCTTTTTCACCGATGGTTTTTCTGTCTTGTTCACCAGCAGTCTCCATTTTCTTTTTGGAAAATTCGTAGGCTACTCCAGCAGCTTGTCTATATTTGTCTAAATCAAACCAGTCATCGACATCAGTTTGACCTTGTGGTACTGAACTAGCCATAACAAATAAATCTTATAAGAAATTTAGAAGTTGCTCATCATGTTGGCAAGACCAGCTGCCCATGTATCCTTACGTCCTTCTAAAGACTTTTGACGTTGTTGACGACCTTTAGAAGCTTCAAGCTTACTTAATAACTGTTGGAACTTGTCAATATCAAAATAGTCATCACCAGTTCCTTGTCCTTCAGGTGTTGTCATTTCTATAATTGTTCGAGACTAAAATAATTATAGCAAGTGTATTTCTAGAAATTAAGAGAAATTAAATGCATCAACTACGCTTTTATAAATACCACCTTCTTGTGTAACTCTTGCAATTTCTTTACCACCTTCATTTTTAAGTTTTTGAGTTTCTTTATCAATATTTCCTTGTAGATTTTGTAAACCAGAACTAAATAAGAATTGACGTGTATCTCTAATATTATTGATATGTTCTTGTAATTCTTGAGGAGTTCCTGCAAACTCATCATCAAAATCAGCTATTGTTACGCCTGTTCTATCTCCTAAATCACCACTATATCCAGGTAATAACTTACTATCAAATTTAAAGGTACGTATTCCAGTCTTCTTACCTTCGGAATCAGTTTGTTCTTTTCCGAACATTGTGTCATAGTAATTTCCTAAGTAACTTTGCTGGAATTTATCTTTATATTTTTGACTACCTGTTAATGAGTCTTTGTAATCAGCAATACTTCCAAAATAACCACTTTTGAAATTACTTTGAGCTGCTGTTAAATCAGCTGCACTAATATCTTCTCCAAATAACTCTTTATAAGCTGATTGAATATGTGATTTATCTTTTGTACCTTTTATACCTAAACTTTCATCAAAATCAGGAGTTGAATCATCATCTACTCCTCCACCATGATAAATATTAGATAGACCTGTTAAGTCATCTTGAAGATTCCAACTAGACCATGTTGGATCTAATGTGTAATCTTGAACAGTTGTAAAATCTGTTGGTTTTGTTGATTTAGTCCAATATTGCCTTGGATCATCTCCAGGCTTCATTGCAGCAATATTTGTACCTTTTAAATCATGTTTAGTACTGTAATCAGTAAGTTTTTGTGCAGCCTGTGAATAAGTTAATAATCCAGATTTCATCTGGTTAGTTATATTTGATTTATAAGCATCGTATCCAGCTTGACCTGATTTTGATTTGCTAATTGCACCTTGATAAGATTGTAAATCTTTTAGCCAATCTTGATACTCTCCACGCTCTCCAGCCATGGTTTGAGCATCATAGTATTCACCAACTCTGGGATCTGGTGGTGCTGGCTTAGGAGCCTCAATAACTGTCTTACCGCCCATTACGCTGCCCTCCTGTATTCTCTAGCCATTGCCTCTTTTGCCATTTGTCTACCTGTTGGACCAAACATGTCAGCTGTTGAACCACCCCATAAAGTACCAAAATTATTTTCACCTATATTTGCTAATCGTTGTCGTTTACTATCAGGTTCAAAAAAGTAATTTCGTTTTCGTCGTTCTATCTCTGTTCCTGCTTGTCCTAATAAACTTGCAAATTCGGGAGCTTTTTTCATCTCGTTAAATGCTAATCCTTGTTGATATTTCAACATGTCCTTAGCCATTGCATGACCTTGAACCGCTTGTCCTAACTGAAGGATATTTGCATCTCGATCTGCTTGTAACTTATCTAAAAAACTTTGTCGTCCATACTGTGCCGCCATTGCTCCAGCACGAGCTTGACGGTTTCCTGCCATTAAACCAAATAAACCCGAAACACCAGCCCCTATGATTGGTGCAGCATTAGCAAAAGCAGCACTAGCTAAAAAGCCCGCCATATTATTTATCTAGCTCCGTATTTCTCTTATTTATTTTAATACATGCAATACTATTCATTTATCCAAGTAAACGTCCTAACGAACTGTTATAAGGCATATATTTAAACTGTGTTAATAAATCAGCAGGTTTTAAAGCTTGTGCAGCAGCTACTTGTTGTGTACCAATCGCTGATCCAATTTCACCTACACCTCTACCACCTTGATATAAAGAATCAGCTGCATCTTTTAAACTTGCACGAAAAGCTGCTTTGTTAGCCATTCGATTAGCCATCTCTTCTGATAGCTTCATATATTCGTCTACAGGCATTCCTAACATGTCTGGTAAATTAAATTGTGGTTTATCCTTACCGTTACCGTCACCATTTCCATCTCCCTTTCCATCTCCATCTCCATCTTTCTTCTTATTAGGGTTTAAATTAGCAATAGCACTATTATTAGTAACAAACCCAGTTATACCAGCAGATTTGCCTTCAGGTGTTATAAATAAATTTTCAAGAGAAGCTGTATAAGGCATCTTTTGTGTAAAATATTTTGCTACATCTGAGCCTGTTTCTACAGGACTAGAAAATAAATTAGTATCCGTTGTAAATGTAGAGTTTGCAAAAGTACCTGGAGCAACATTATAAAGTTGACCTAAATCTGATCCTGCAAAATTTAAACCTAATCCAGTTGAATTAAATAAAGAATCAGTATTAATAACTCCTTTCGTGTCAGTATTTAAACCGACAACTTGACCATCTTCAGCAACAGTCATGCCTTGAGCACCTAAAATTTTCTCTCTTAACCATTGCAGAGGATTTAACTTTTTTTTCTCTTTTTTATTTTCTTTATTGTTTGGTACTTGTGATAATAAAAGACCATCAAGATTACCTAACTGACTACCTGATATAAAAGGACTAGAAGAATAATTAGCTACCATTGTTCTTATCTCCCGTATGGATTAGACATGGCAGTACTCATCAGACTACTGATGTTAGCCATTTGTCTATTTAACATATCAACACTTGCCATTTTCATAGCTCCTTCTAAAGAAATATCTTGATACTTTTTCATTACTTGTGCATTTATATCTGTTGCTCTTTTTAGTCTTCGTTTTGTTTTTTCAATCTGACTCATTGGTTTTCCAAATAGATGGAAACCTTCTCGACCACTATAAGGATCAGATGGATCACCAAAACCTAACCATGGATCAGCTAACTTCATAGCTCCTCCAATTACAGGTTCTCCTAATAAACCACCAATTAACATTCCTGGTGGACCACCTACTATTCCACCTAAAACTGTACCTAGACCTGATTGTACTGTCCCTCCTAAATCTCCTTCCATTACATTCATTGCAACAGGAGCGTAAGGAAGATAACGACCTGCTGTTGCACCTAAACCTTTAGCTGTAATATTTTTTGCAAACCCAGGGAGTTTTACATTATTCAATCCCATTGACTTACTAAACCCTTGACCAAAATCTTTTACATTTTGACCCATATTCAAACCTGACAAAAGCCACCAAGGATTGTCAATAGGAGCATTCTTAGCTGTTTTACTAGTTACATTTATAACTTCTTCCCAAGGAACTAAATCTCCTCCTCTATTGTATTTGACAATAGCACCATAATTACCAGGATTTATTTGAACCATATCAGATGACCACCTTCACTTTAATCTTTATCATTGTATTTATTTTATCAGCCATAATATTCAAGAGTAGAAGGATATTTAGGACGATTAGCAGATGCAATTGCCATGTTGGTTAATTTACCCACAGCAGCACCAGCAACACCTCCAGCAAAACCTCTACCTGCAATTCCTCTTGTTCTTAAATTAGGCTGACTTAAAGCGTTTTTCATTGCTAAACTTCCACCTGCTAATGCTCCTGCTGATTGCAATCCAAATGGGAAACCAATAACAGTTACTTCTGGATAGCCTTGTAAATTAGACATTGTTCCTTTAAGTAAACCAAGTCCAGTTAAACCTTTGTTTTGGTAAGCATGACGCATATAATCGCCATATCTTTTAGGTGTTAGATCAGGAATATCTTCTTTAGCTGTTGCATATTTCAAAGGTCTACCTCTTCTTCCTAAAGCAACTCGATCAACTAATTCAGGTCCAATTTGTGCTGTTTCTCTTCTGTCTTCCGAACCTTCTTGTGCATATTTTTGTTTAAAACCTTTAGGTCTAAATTGTTCTCCTGGATTAGTAACATCTAAATGACCTAAAGAAGCACCTACAGGTAAACCTACAGCAGCTAATTTAATAGCTGATCTTTGTACATTAGTGAATGTTTTTGGATCTTTTAATTTAGCTGTATTTTCTTTTCCAATAATTACATTTGATAATTGATCAGATATAGGCATTGGATGGTTATAGTGCCAATAAATTTTCCTTGTAGAATCTTCACCAACATCTGTTAGTAGACGATTAGCATAAGCACCTAAAAATTGTGCAGGTTTTTCTTCTACTTTGATTGGTGCTCTTGCTTTTGTTATGTCATAATCAACTATTTTTCCATCTCTGTAAACAGGTTTACCCTTATATCCTTTTCTTAAGCCTGTATAGAAACGTGGATCAAATATTGAATGGCTATAATCTCTTGTGCCTTCTTGTAAATTAGTCGCTCCTGCCCATCCAGTAGAAGCTTCTTTACCAAATTCTGTATCCTTTATTTTGTTGTAAATACTTTCTAATACTTCTTGACCTAAACCTTTAGCTTTAGCGGCTGCAGTACTCATAATATCCTCCTACACCGATCTCATTGGGATACCTTGTAATTGATACATGGTTCCATGAGATGTATGAGGATTTAGATTATTCATATATTTCATCTGTGCTAACTGTTGTTGTTGCACTGAATTTTGAGGATAAAAGAGAGGTTCAATTCCTAATGTTGCTCCAACACTACCTGT
>CETN01011173.1_pt1 | contig 11245 bp, 4 predicted proteins | sample 531301 | NCBI WGS metagenome assembly CETN01 (sample SAMEA2622656, study PRJEB7988) | marine metagenome | isolation source: saline water (ENVO:00002010), including
ACGGAAGTACTTTAACTTTTAAAATAACTGGTAGATCACGTATACAAAGTGCTTTTGGTATTGATTTTAATATTATAAATTTAGCTATTTTAACTAAAGATATTAAAAAAGCAACAGATTCTTCTATTGATAATAACGTTTTGATCGGAAATCCATTAACAGTTAGTAAAACCGTTAGAGGTAATATAAGTAGTGGAGCTGGTTTAAGTGGTGGTCTTAACTTAAATGGTACATATGGATTATCTGGAGGAAATGTAGTTTCTATACTTGGTAATGGTATTATAGATGATTGTTTATTAAGCGAGATTACAGCTAGTGCTAGTGCAGGTTCAATATCTACATCTACTACTCACGACGATTTACAATCAGGTCAAAAACTTACTTTTGTAGGATCAGCTCAAACAATAAGTCTTACAAACTGTACTTTTACACCAAAAGTTTTTCCTAATTCTAATTTAACTATTAATTTAGATTTAGATACTTTTATAACACCTGGAACAGCAACATAAATAAAATAATATGGCTATAATACAAATACAAATATCAGGCGCTTCATCAAGCGATTATGACGTGAAAACAAAACATGTTAGTTTACAAGCTGGTGATTCTGCTTTTTATCAAGAAATAAATAATGACGAACCTATTGCTACTGCTGACAATCCTATATATATAGGTCAGATTACTGATGTAGGAGATGATTATATAAAAGTAGAGTCAAGTTTAGATCCTACGTCTATAACAGGTTTTTTAATGTTTTCTAAAAATAAATTAATAAATAATAGTAGTTTAAACGGTTATTATGCAGATGTTACTTTTAGAAACAATGATTCGCATAATAAAGCAGAGATTTTTGCAATAAACTCAGAGGTATCACAAAGTAGTAAATAAATAGTAAAAACTGTAACTATATAACAAACAAGTAAATAAAATAATATGGCAATAGATCCAATTACAGCAATTAAAATAGGAACAACTATCATGAGTTTTTTTGGCGCACAAAGCGCTAGAAGAGATGCTAAACGTCTTCAAAAAGAACAAATGCGTATTATGGAAGAAAAACTAGAGATTCAAAGAGAAGAACAAGCTAAACTAGACGCTCAAAGACAAGAGTTTAAAGACATGGAGTTTGTAAATCCTTACGCTGGTTTTGCTGATTTATTTGCACAACAAGAAAATGTTTTTGAAGATTTAACAGTTGATCAACAAGCGGCTGAATTACAAAGAAGAAACTTAGATCAACAATCAGCAAACGTATTACAACAACTACAAGGCTCAGCTGGCGCTAGCGGTATTGGCGCTTTAGCTCAACAATTAGTTAATCAACAAGCTATTGCTACTTCTAAAATATCAGCTGATATAGCTAAACAAGAAAGACAAAATCAAATGTTAGCTGCAAAAGGTGAGCAACAATTACAACAACAAAAATTAAAAGGTGAAATACTAGAAGCACAAGGTGAGGGTATGGTACAACAAGCAGAAATGTCTAGACAAGCGACTTTGCTTGGTATGCAATTAGCTTCTACAGCTGGTGCTAATGAAGCTGCTAAACAAGCAGAGCTTAATATGTTGTACGGGCAAAACATGGGTAATCAAATGCAGTCTAGCGCTTTAGGTGCGTTTAGCGATGTGCTTGGTATGTTACCAGAAGGTAGTTTAGATTTTTTAAGTAAACGTCCTGAAATTGGTCCTTTAAGTACTATTGGTGGTGGCGGTGGTGGACTTTTTGGTACAATACTTGGTGATGCTGAGCCAGCTTTAGATGTTTTTCCAGGTTTTCAACCGGTATCTCCTTCAAACCCAGGCTTGGAAGGGCCTTTAACTGAAATAACTATAACAGGTTAATAAAAATATAAAATATGGTAAAAAGTTTAATAGGTAAAGCAGACGGAACGTTAGTAAATGCGGCTTTTGCAGAGGCAAAAAGTCAAGTACCAGCAGATATGTCTGGTATTATGGCTACTATGACTGCAACTCAAAAACAGTTAGACAAGCAGTTTGTAGACATGACAACTGAATTATTTGGTAATATTAATTCTGCTAACGAAGAAATGCAAGAGTTAGTAGATCCAATATATAAATCTTTACAAAGCGGTACTTTTACAGACGCAGATGTATTATCGTTTAAACCTGTTGTTGATGGATTTAAAGATGAGTGGAAACTAATACCTAAAGGTAAAGAAGGTGATGAAGCTAGACTTTTGTGGAAAAACAAAGTTAATAAATTTAAAAATACAATAGCTTCTTTTGATCAAAAACTTTTAGAGCTAACAACAAACGTTGCTGGAGAAAACTATTTACCTGCTGGTTTACAAGGTATTGGTGGTAGAGACGCTGATAAAAATTTAAAATTTCTTAGTAGTATATATAGATTAAAAAGCGGTAAAGAAGGTAATAAAGCTACGATGACTGTTGACGAAAAAGGTGAAGTATTTTTTAGTGCTAATATTGATGGTGAAGAAATTAAAATGAGTATGCAACAAATAGAAGATCTTATGCCAACAAAAGACATGAATCTTGTAAAAAATGTAGATGCTTTATTAATGAATTATAAAAAATCAGGAGCTACTAAAGGTAGTATTTACGATGCTGCTGGTTTATCTGATAAAGTTTTTAATTTATTAAATACTGCAAAGGTACCTAAAAACGCTTTTCAAACACTAGCTCACTACGATTATGGTCGTGGCAGTTTTTTTCAAGATTTATATTCACCTAGTGGTCCTATGGGTAAAACTATATCAGAAGCTATAAAAGGTGTACAATACTCGGCAGACGTAAAAGATAAATTTGATACTGACGGTGTACCTGGTATTTCTGCTGGAGATTTTACAAATGAAAATAGAAAAGCAATTGCTGATTATATAATGTCTAACGATAAAATAGGTCGTAGAGTGTTATCAAATTGGTTTGCCGCTACAGAAGGTCAAAGCGCTTTTAACGATGGTAGAAACTTAATACCAAAAGGCACTGATACTGATAAAAGCAGTTCAAGTACTTTTTTAAATTATCTTTATTATCAAATACCTGGAAGTGATCAAAAAAGAAGTGGTTCCGCTGTTATGAACTTAAGAAATCAAGTTAAAAATATTGTATTAAATAAAACACAAAATAATTCATTTACAGGTTATTTCGGTGATTATATATATCAAAAAGAAGGAAAAAATGCAGGTGAATTTTTCCATAAACAAGATAATAAATATATTTCTATTTACGATGTTTTAACTAAAGAGGGCTTATATGATTCAAAAGATCAATTTGATTTAGGCTTAAGCTCATCAGGTATAGATGTTCAACCGTTAAAATTATCTGATTTTGCAGAAGCACCAAAGGTTATAGATATATTTAATATTATTAACGATGCTTACACTAGTAAAAACAAACAAGTTAAAGAAGTAACAGGTAGCTCTGGAGGATTAAGAGTTGAAAAGTCTGGTAGCAAAATAAAACTTTATGAAGGTGGTACACTATTAAAAACATTTAAATTTAATCCAGGAACTGGAAGTGAAGATTTTATAAAATCTGTAGATGGACAAAAACTTTTACAAGAATTAATAAATAACGTTAACGGTTCTTTAAATCCAAATTTTGTTGACGATAAATATAATATAGGGTAAATATGACTGAAATTTACGAAGTTAATGGTAAAAAATATAGAGTTAGTGAAAAAGGATTACAAAAATTTTTAAATGATTTTCCTAACGCAGTAAAAGTACAAGATCAAGAACAAGATAAGCAAGAAGAAGAAAATGTTAATTGGTTTGGACAAACTTGGTTTGGTAGAGGTTTTGAAGCTGCTAGTACAACTGGTGAAGCAACTGATTTAATGTCTCAAGACTTTTCTAATATAAATGAAGAAGTTGTAAAAAGTTTTATTGAAGCTAAACAACAAGAGTCTAAAACATATCAAGCTTCAAAAGCCATGCAAGAGTTTCAAAAACAATACATAAAAGAAGGTAAAACATGGGCTGCTTTTTTTAGAGGTGTACGTAAAAATCCAAAACTATTACCTGAACTTTTTATCCAATCAATAGGTACGCAAATTGGTACTTTAGCAGATTCACCCGGTGCTACTTTAGCAGCTGTTGGAGCTGGTGTAGCTACTGGTGCTGGTGCTGGAGCTACTACTTTTACGCCTTTTGGTGTCGCAGCAGGTGCTATTGCAGGTGGTTTTGGTGGTTTAGCAACATCAATGGAAGCATCGTTAACATTTGGTGAATTAATAGAAACTAGATTAAAAGAAAAAGGTTTAGAATTTACTGATGAAAATATTGTAGAGCTATTAAAAACAGAAGGTAAATCTTTAAGAAATAAAGCTATTGGTAGAGGTTTAACTATAGGAGCTGTAGAAGGACTTTCTGGTGGTATAGCTGGTAAAGTTGCTGTTGCTACTAAAGGCGCTGTTAAAGGCGCTAAAAGAGCATCTTTAGCTGCTGCTGCATCAGGTATTGGTGTTGAAGCTGCGGGTGGTGCTATTGGTGAAATTGGTGGTAGAGCTGTAGCTGGTCAAGAAATGGATGCTGCTGAAATAGGTTTTGAAGCTATAACAGGTACTACTACTGCGCCTATAAACGTTGGAGCAGCATTATTAACGGCTAAAAAACCTACATATAGATTAAACGGTGAAAAAGTTACGTATGAGCAAATGAAAGATTTTGTTGATACTGCAGACGATGTTGATATTGCAAAGGCAGACATTCAAATACGAGATGATTATACTGGTGTTGGTGATAGAGCTAAAGAAAAGCAAGAGGCAGCAGAAAAAATGATAGAATTATCTGGAGACGAAGCTACAATACAAGAAGTAGAAAAAGCTAAAGATGAAAATGTAATTAAAGCTACTGTAGAGTTACTTAAACAAGGTAAACAAATAGGTAATGTAAAAGATGCTTTTGCCGTTGAAAACAATGAAGAAGCTCAGGCTGCTTTTAAAAAATTACAAGATCAATATGGTAAAGATGTTATAAAAGATCAAGATGTTACTGATGCTGACGGGTTTTTTGTTCCAACACCTGATGGTAATGTTGCTATAATAAATAAAGCTGTAGCTATTGAATCAGGACAAATAAACGTAGGTGGTCATGAGCTTTTACATGCTATTACACAGAAGTTTTATAATAGTTTAGACGACGCAGGTAAAAGAAAATTTATAGGTGATTTTAAAAAGACGTTGTCTAAAAACTCTTTTAATTATATAGAAAATATAATAAATGAAAGAAATAAAGCTGGCGAAAACTTACCTTTAGACACTACTGATGAGTGGTTAAATATATATTCTGATGGTATTGTAAAAGAAGAAATAACATACGACGAAAGTGTAATCACTAAAATTAGAAATTTTTTACACAATATATTTAGAAAGTTTGGTTATAATAAAGAGTTTACAAGTGGTATTGCTACTTATAACTTTATGCGTGATTATAACAAAAATATAACAGAGTTTAATAAAATTAGTGAAAGAGCTTTAGCTGTAGCTGGTGAAACTACGGTTGGTACTGATGTTAAAGGTTCTATTACACCTGGTTTTAAAACAGATTTAACTGATGCTCAAAAAGAAGAAAAAATAATAGATATAGGTAGAAAAAATGAGTTTGGTGATGATTTAGAAGGCGAAAATGGTAATGCTATGTGGAAAGCTGTAGAAGGTGATGGCGCTGCTAGAAGAATACAAGAAGAAGGTTTATTAGATGGTCTTATACTTAGTCAATATAAAAAATATAAAACAAAGCTAGATGAGATAAATGTTAATAAAAACACGTTTTTAAATACTACGTATACAGAGCTATTATCTCATATTAGAAATTATAAACCTGAAAGAAAAAATCCTAATGGTTTATTTGGCTGGATAAATCCACAGTTAGGTAAAAAGTCTTTACAAGCCTTTAATGTTTTAATGAAAGGTAAAGAAAAAGCACCTACAGTTGACGTTGGACAAACAACAAAAGAAGGTGATATAAAAGTACAAGTTGCAGCAGACAAAGATGTTGCTATGCAAAAGCTTGAAACAGAAGATTTATCACCAGCAGCTCAAGCTAGAAAAAAAGCAGAACAAGCTAAAGCTAAAATACAAAAAACTTCTAAGTTTAGAAAAGCGCTTGGCATTGAAACTGGTAGTGAAATATATAATAGAATTTTAGATTCAGTTGAAAAAAGTTTAATTACAGCTTATGCTAAAACAGAAAGCATTATAGATATAAATGAAAGAGTAGATAAAATAGTTGAAATGATTCGTAAAGAATATACAACTAAAGGTGATTTTACTCCTATATTTAAAAATATTAGAGATTTATTATCAGAAGGTAATTATATCAACAATTTAAAAGAATACAAAGATATTTTTATTAATGAAATTAAAACAGCTGATCTTGTACAAATGTTAAGAGAATCGCCTGAAAACGAACAATTTGGCCTTAAATTTATTAAAAAGCTTACTAGTAAACCAGAAGTAGAACATTATGTTAAGTTAGGTTTGTTGCCAAAAGACTCTTTAAATAAAATAGACAAAGGTCAAGCTGTTAATTTATATGAAAAAACAAAACCTACTGATGAAAAAATTGTAGCATTTGCAGACAAACCACCAATAAACCCTGAAACAGGTAAAAGATCAGGTTTAAAAGGTACTAGAAAAAACAACTTTGCAAGACGTTTTCAACAAATAATGATAGACGATGCTATAATGCAAGTTAGACAGAGTGAAACTTTTAAAAGTAAAGTAGACGAAAAAGTTAAAGTTGACAATGATATTGAAGAATTAGCAGCTGCTATAGATAAAGATCCTAGCGTTAAGTTTTGTAAAGCAATTGGTATTAAACAAAAATCTAAAGCAAAAGACGCAAAAGTAGTTAATATTTTAAAACAAATAATTGAAAAACAAGAGGCAAATAAAGACTATATAAATGTTAAAGCTGAAAAAGATGATATTATAATTAAAATAAATGAAAATTTAAACAAAATAATAGATCAAGGTGAATCTTTAACTAAATCTGACCAAGATATAATAGCTAAATTAGCTTATGCTATAACTATAGATAGAAGATACTCAAGACCTACAGATGATAAATTGTTTAATTATTTGTTAAAGAAAATAGTAGCAGCTAAAAGAAAAAACAAAAAATTAAATGCTGGTATGGCTTATCAGCAAGAAGTTGAAAAAATGTTTAAAAAATTTTTTCCTAGAACATTTAAAGTATTAAGCGGTAAAGGTTTTAAAGGCGATATATATGTTAAACTTGCAAAAAGTAGTTTGACATTTGGTTTTGAAACAAAATTAGGTTTAGCACAAGCTGTTAGTCAATATATTAGTTTTACAAAAGACGGCACTAGTTTTCCAAATCCAAATGCTACTATTAACGAAAAAACAGAGAAAACATACGACCAAGAGATAGCAGATATTATTACTAATAAAGTTCAGAAAAAAATAAATAAACATTTAAAAGATCTTAATATAGATATTATAGAAGATTTTTCAAAACCTTTAACATACGAGCAGTATTTAGCAATACAACCATTTAAAAAAATATTTTTTGAAACACACGCTGTAAACGATAAATATGTTCGTTGGCACTATGGAAACGGTAAATATAAAAAAACAAATTCTACGCAAGGCGTTATGATTTTTGAAAACAAAATGTATCAATTAATAGAAGAGGGTCATCACGGTGATTTTGTACAAAAATTTAATGAAAAAAATCCTAATAATAAAATACCGCTTTTTCAATTAAAAGAAGGTAAAAATATAATTGTTGGTATTGGTTTAGATTTTGCTATAAATAAACAAGGTAAAATCCTTTTAAAATCTAGAATTAGACCGCTTTTAAATTCAAGAGATGTTGTAGAATCAAAAGCAGATATAACAAAAGAAGGTGTTGTAAATAGCATTAAACAAAGTATAGAAGAAGTTAGTTTTAGTAGAAGTAAAAATACAAACGGTACAAACTATAGTAAAGCAGTTGCTAAAGCTAGAACACCTATAAAATATAGTAAATCACCAAGAGGTATGTCTACTTTTGATTTTGATGAAACACTTATAGATAAAGGTGAAAACTTTATAGTAGCTAAAAAAGGTGATAATACTATAAGAATAAGTAGTGGACAATGGCCTATAGAAGGACCTAGTCTTGCAGAACAAGGTTATGAATTTGATTTTAGTGATTTTATAAATGTTCGTGGTGGTGTTGAAGGACCTTTATTACAAAAAATGCGTAATCAAATTAAAAAGTTTGGATCTAGTAATGTTTTTGTATTAACAGCTAGACCTCCACAAAGCGCAGAAGCAATACATGGTTGGTTAAAATCAAAAGGTATTAATATACCGCTAGAAAATATTACTGGATTAGGTAATAGTACTGGTGAAGCAAAAGCTATGTGGATGCTTGAAAAGTTTTCAGAAGGTTATAATGACATGTATTTTGTTGATGATGCTTTACCTAATGTTAAAGCTGTTAAAAACATATTGGATCAATTAGACATTAAATCAAAAGTCGTACAAGCTAAAGTTAAGTTTAGTAAATCAATAAATAAAGATTTTAATAATATACTAGAAGACGTTACTGGTATTGATTCTAAAAAACGTTTTTCAGATGCTAAAGCTAGAAAGCGTGGTCAAGGTAAAGGTAGATTTAGATTTTTTGTACCACCATCACATGAAGATTTTGTAGGTATATTATATAACTTTATAGGTAAAGGTGAAAAAGGTAATAAACATAGAGATTTTTTTGAAAAAGCTTTAATTAAACCATTAAACAGGGCTTATAGAGAATTAAACCAAGCTAAACAAACTATAGCTAACGATTATAGAAATTTAATAAAGCAAATGCCTGATGTGCGTAAAAAATTAATACAAAAAACACCTGATAACGATTTTACATATGGTGATGCTGTAAGAGTTTATTTATGGGATAAAGCTGGTTTTGATATACCAGGATTAAGTAAAACTGACAAACAAAAACTTATTGATCTTGTAAACTCAGATCAAAAACTAAAAGCTTTTGCTGATAAAACAGGTGAAATATCAAGAATAGATGAAGGTTATATAGAGCCAAGTGAACATTGGATAGCTGGTGATATAAGACAAGATTTAGCTGATGCTACAGGTAGAGTTGGTAGAAAAAAGTTTTTTGCAGAGTTTATTGAAAATGCTGATATAATATTTTCACCTGAAAATATAAATAAAATTAGAGCTGCGTTTGGTGATAACTTTGTTGAAGCATTGCAAGACGTGTTATATAGAACTAAAACAGGGGTAAATAGAAAACAAGGTAGTAAAGAGAACAGGCAAGTTAATTCATTTTTAGATTATTTAAATGGATCTATTGGTGCTACAATGTTTTTTAATGCTAGATCAGCTGTATTACAGACTTTATCTACGGTTAACTTTATAAATTTTGCTGATAACAATATATTTAAAGCAGCCGCTGCGTTTGCTAATCAAAAACAATTTTGGTCAGATTTTGCAATGTTATTTAACTCTGACTTTTTAAAACAAAGAAGAGCTGGCGTTGGATTTGATGTTAACGGAGCTGAAATTGCAAGCGCTGTTGCTAAATCAAAAGAACCTGTTAAAGCAGCTATAGCATACATACTACAAAAAGGTTTTTTACCTACGCAACTAGCTGATAGTTTTGCTATTGCCCTTGGTGGTGCTAGTATGTATCGTAATAGAGTTAATACATACAAGTCACAAGGCTTGTCACAAAAAGAAGCAGAAACAAAAGCTTTTGAAGATTTTCAAGCTGTAGCAGAAGCTACACAGCAGTCAGCTAGACCTGATATGATTTCACAGCAACAAGCTTCAGTGCTTGGTCGTATGATATTAGCTTTTCAAAACGTAACATCACAGTATGTTAGATTAATTAAAAAAGCTGGTTTAGACTTAATAAATAGAAGAAAAACACCGCCATATGATAGTCAAGTAAAAAGTGACATGTCTAACATATCTAAAATAATATATTATGGTGCTGTGCAAAACCTAATATTCTATGGTTTACAAAGTGCTTTGTTTGCTATGGCGTTTGAAGATGATCAAGAAGAAGATAAAAAAAATGAAAAGTTCTTTAAAACTAAAAAACAAAGATTATTAAATGGTAGTATTGATAGTATATTAAGAGGTATGGGTGTTGGTGGTGCTATAATATCTGTTTTAAAAAACGCGGTTATAAAATACGGTGAACAACAAGAAAAAGGTTGGGGCAAAAAACTAGGTGTTATAAGCGATGAGTTATTACAATTATCACCACCAATAGGTATTAAGCTTAGAAAACTAGATAGTTTTGAAAGAACTATGGAGTATAATAAAAAAGTAATACCTGAAATGGAAACGTTTGATATTGATAATCCTATGTGGGACGCTTATAGTAATTTAGTTGAAGGTTTAACAAATGTACCTGTAGCTAGATTACTTAGAAAAGTTGAAAACGTAAGATCAGCTTTAGATAGTGAGAACGCTTGGTGGCAAAGAGTTGCTCTTGGTTTAGGTTGGAGTAAATGGGAGCTTGGTATTGAAGATAAAGAGGTAAAAGAAGTGAAAGAGCAAATTAAAAAAACTAACAAAAGAGTTAATAGAGACACTAAGAGTGGAAAAAGAAAATTTCCAACTAGATCTTTTAAGTAAATAAGTAAAAAAACAAGTAATTAAATAAGTATACTATTGTCACATGAAAAAATTAATATTTTTATTTTTATTACCAATAATAACTTTTGCACAACCAAATTGTGTACAAACTACTATTGTAATAAATTTAGATCAATATCAAAGTGAAACTAGTTGGGGTGTTTATGATACTTCTGGTGCGTTATTAACTTACGGTAGCGGTTATGGTTCTCAACCTGATTATGCTTCAGTAGTAGAGCAGAGATGCTTGCCAGAAGGCGATTTAACGTTTATTATATATGATTCGTACGGCGATGGATTAAATGGAGCGCTTTGGGGTGGTTTAGATGGTTCGTATTATGTTATACAATGTAATGATACACTAGTATATGGTGATGATCCAGCTTTTGGTAATGATTCAATACACGTGTTTGTATCGGACGCTTGTCCTCCCATACCGGGGTGTATGGATCCGATGTACATAGAGTTTAATCCTCTAGCTGATACAGATGACGGTTCATGCACTACTCTGCGAGTTTTTGGTTGTACAGATTCAACAATGTATAACTATGACTCATTAGCTAACACTATGGCTTTAATACCTAACTGTGATTTTACTTTAACACTATATGATTTAATAGGTGATGGTTGGGTAGGTTCTTA
>CETN01011976.1_pt1 | contig 11209 bp, 22 predicted proteins | sample 531301 | NCBI WGS metagenome assembly CETN01 (sample SAMEA2622656, study PRJEB7988) | marine metagenome | isolation source: saline water (ENVO:00002010), including
TCAATTATACTTTCTGCTTCTTTGCATCTCTCTTTAAATACATCAATTTTCTTAACAAATGAAGTATCGGTATCGTCTTTTGTACGAACGGGTTTTTGTTTGCGAACCAAACTTGTAATCTTATTAAAGTTATCTCTTAATTTATGATTATATAATTCACCATCGAGAATAGCATAAGGATTATCTTTGAAGAATGCTTCAAGAGATTTTATGATGTGAGGTATTGCATCAATTTTTTTACCGTTTCTTGTGAACGCTTCAACACCATTCTCTGTCTTATAAACAATACAGCGAATACCATCTAGCTTGGGTTGAGTAATGACGGGATATTCTAAATCTTTTTCTCTGTCATCAAATTTGTCTGCAAGCATAGGTTTATAAAAAGTTTTTTTAGTTTTGGCTAATTGTAGAGAATCAAAATATTCACCTGACTTTTTGATTTCCCACTTTGCTTTTGCTTCTGTATATGCTTGTTCTTCTGCACTTCTCTCGTTTACTTTGCCAAGATTTTTTGGATGAGTAATTATTGGTTTATTGACAACAATTTTACCTCCAACTGTTCCTTGTTCTGTCCAAAATCTATCATTTTCAGCGATGATAGTCCATTGACGAATTTTGCCAGTAGTATCTTTTTTGTATAGTGTAGGTAGTTCTGTACGCATCAGAGAGTATTATTACATATCCGAAAGTAAATGTCAACAATAAAATTATCTACCATAAATTTGATTAAAACTAGGATTTGTTTTATTCTTTTTAACTGGTGCAATTTTTTCTTGTACTTTAGTTTCAACAACTGGTTGAGGTTCTGGCTCAACCTTTGTCTGTACTTTATTGACTGCTTTTTTCTTTGCAACTGGAGTCACCTTCCAAGTTGCATCAATGTTTGGTTCATGTCCAAGTATTTTAAATATTGCTTTGTCTTTTGCTTTGACTTCACACTCCCACTTGATTGCGAAAGGTATGCCATCTACATTATTAAATTCTGGAATGTCTCCATCTAAATAATCTGCATGACTACGTTTTTCGCTCGGAACATCTGACTTGCCAATCGACCAATGAAAAACTGGCGTTGTGTTCCATGTGTGATAAAATGCTTGCACGTTTTGAATGTCATTAATTTTTTCTCCATTTATCTCACTAGGATTGCATTTATTATGAAGATTATCGTATGTTAATGGAAAAGCATGATTGTATGTTTCTCTAGTATAAATATGAAAGTATTTAAATAAGTTCATACAATTCCAGCAACCTTTGTCCTCGTTTTCTACAACAAGACGTTTCTTAACTCCATCATTTGTCTTTTGGAATCCAGCCCAAAATCTGTCAACAATTTTTTTGAGGTTTTCATCGGTTGGTTCTTTGGTGCTTGTGCTTGGATGTATGTTCATGGGGCAAGTATAATCTTGTGGCATTTTCATAGTGTCCAATACCCAAGCATGAAAATTTAGTTCTGTAACTGTTTTGTTTACAACTTCTGCTTTTTCACTTGCCAATACGTTGAATTGGTCAGGATGTATTGATAAGCTAACGTCTAGGTCTTTTGCGGCTTGACCTACATCTGCTAAAGTTGATTTGATTGATTCAATGTGTTTAAGATCGTCAACATTGATTTTGAGGGTAGGGTCAGTAACAAGGGGAAATAACTTGCTACTGACCCTATAATGATTTATCTTATTAGACGAGCAATGCTTTACGATTTGAAGTGTAGTCTTGGCATTGTGTAAAACTCGCTCGCTCAATTCGTTCATTGCGAACTCTCGACCTTCTTTTGCGGATAGATCATTGAAACGCTTGCGAGTCATTGCTTTGAAGGCAATGCTCTTGTCGAAGTCTTTGAGAACTTCGCTGATACAGACTAGACCATAAGTAACGCTCACGCAAGTATATTACTATACATTATTGTGTTTGGCAAGAAAAAAATTAATCTTTCTTTTCTGCCGTTTCGTCTGGCAAGTCAATCTTGTCTTGCTGTTGATTTTGTGCGGCTTGCGCTTCTGCTTCGGCCTTTTCAAAATCTTCCTTCATCTTGTTTAATTCTTCTTCGCTCGCATTATCTACAATTTCTTTGGCTCGGCGTGTTGCTTCGCCAGATAGAATTTGAACTACTTGCGAAAAAGGTACGTTATTCAAGATATTATTAGCGATCTTGACCTCCAACTGCTTTGATTCTTCTAATGTCATTTTAGTTAAAAAATAAGTTCTTTTGGTATTATATAGTAATATAATAAAAAGTCAAGTCCAATTTTTAATTTTGTAACCTGACCTCAAACAAGATTTTAATACACCTTTATTCCATGAATCTATGTATGCAACTCCTTCTGTAAATCCTTGTTTTTTGTAAAATTTTTTTAAATTTTGAATCCATGCAAATGATAGATTTTTGTTTTGTCTATTGTATAGAAATTTTTTATCAACTAGCCACTTGGATTGGTATATCTGATGCGGTTTTAGCTTGACACTTAAATCGTAGTCTTGTATAATGCCAGATTTTGTTTGCCAAGCCCAACCTATAAAATTATAATCTTGAATTAAAATATTAATATCATTGCCATTATTTAAAAATTTATAAATATTTTCTATATTTAATTTCTCGTTCCAAGGTATTTGATTATTGAATGATAAAATTAGTTTATTTAAATTTCTTTCTATAAAATTATTTTTTATTTCTTGAAGGTTTAACCATGATACATTATTTGGCAATTTTGCGTTCAAATTTGGACTTTCCAAATCTAAACTAATGAATACTCTTTCTTCACTTGATTGCATATACAAAAGAATTTGCAGAGTCTAAATCAAAATTATCTGTCCAGCCATAGCTTTTTTTAAAGTATTTTTTAAAAGTATTTAAAACTTCTTTTTGATATGGACTTGCTTGGCAAACTATAACCCCATCATCTTTTAAGCATCGTTTTATTTGATCGAATAGTTGTTTTGATCTACTGCCAAAGACTTGGCTTTTTTCTTCTACTGCTGAATCAACTAAATCTATAAAAATTATATGTTGAGAGTTTTTTCTTAACTTTTTTATATTTTGAAACGCATCACCAATAATAATTTTTACTCTTTCATCTTTAAATGATCCTTTGGATAAGTGTGATAAATATTTTTTAGAAACTGTAATTACTTCTTGATCTAATTCTAATAATTTTACTGAACGGGGGTTTATTTTTAAACAAGATTTTAATAATCCTCCGTCTCCACCTCCTAAAATTGCTATATTTGGCCTTTTTGTGTTCAAATTTGAAGTTGCAAGATGAACCATTTGACCGTGAAGAAAGTCTGCATTACATTGTAATGCCATTAAATCGTCGTTTAGTTCCAAACACTTTCCTACATTATTTGACAACTTAACGATCCTAATTTGTTGTCCCGCTTTACTTGTCCTTGAATGTATTTCTTCTATGTCGTAAGATCGACATTCATTATCAAAACCGTGTATTTTTAGATAACTACGAGTTTTGTTTTGTTTTCCATCTCTCATGTGCAGCTTTTACTATTTTATTTGCACTCTTACCGTTTTTCCACTCACCGACCTTGACTGTGCTTGCGCGATCAACTTTATATATTCTAAAGAAGGACTTATAAATTTTTAAATGACAATCTTCTATACTTTTTAATGTATTATATTTATCTTGTGGCGACCAATGTGGTACAGCAATAATTTTATAATCTATTTCTTGATTGTCCTTAAAATCTAAAACGCCTAAAACTCTGCATTTTACTAGCGTACCAGTTTTTATTGGGTCGTGATTAAAAATTAAAACATCAAGCGGGTCACTATCAAGTGCAAAGGTTTGTGTGATAAATCCATAATTTATTGGATAAGACAAAGACGAAGCTAGACATCTTTCTAATTCAAATATATTGTATTTTTCGTTATACTCATATTTTGTATTTGTTCCTTTTGGTATTTCAACTATGCAAGAAACGTGTTCAAAATTATCTTCTGTAATTGTAATATCATTGACTAGATTCATGTATTTTTTTTATTTTCTCAGTTGCCTTTGTAAGCTTTTTTATAATAATATCTTCTTTTGATTCATTTTCTAGTATCTGAGAACCTAAAAAATGTAGCTGAGAAATTAGTTGTGATAAAATACAGTAAATTTCGTGTTTTTTCACTTTTATATTTCTATGACTGGGTGTTCGCAATATGGACACGCAAGCTTTGTGGATGCTCCGTTGACCCATCTGAAGGGGTTCGATAGTTCTTTGTTGCACTTTTTGTTTATGCACTTATAATATTTTTTAGGTGATCGTGATTGTTTTTTCAAAACTTCAAGCATATCGGGTTGTATATTTGGCTCAAAGTCGTTCATATTTAAGGTTTATTATATCTGTTTGGCTTTTTATCTTTTAAATATTTGACAGACGTTAGTTCATAACCAGCATCTTTAACAATTTTTTTCATTTTGTCTGGATGAATTGGTGCGAAAACAAATTCGATTCTGCACGTTTGTCTTTTACTATCAAATTTAAGTTTTTTGATTAGTTTAGTTTTTAAAAAACCATTCTTAATTCCTATTGCACAAGATGGACAGACAAGGCCAATTATTTTTAACTCTACGTCTGGATTAAAAGTATCTTTAGTTTCAGCAGACAAATTTATACTTAACAATAATGACAAGCAAATGAGTATTTTATTCGTAAATAACTTCATAACTCTAGCTTTTTTAATCATTTACCTTTTAAAAATAATTGTTTAAGTTTTTCTAACTCGTCTTTAAAAATATACCAATCCCAACCATCATTATCTGTATTCGGATCTACAAAACTGCGCCTTATTTCTGCTCCTGCTGTTCCGCCTATTTTTTTATCAGTCACTTTTTGCATTTCAATTAGCAAATTTATTTGTTTGAAAGTTTCCTTTGGTTTGTCTCGTTCAAATTCAGATATATTCATTTTAATAAATTGTAAAAGGTATTTTTGATGTTAATAAATCCCAAACTATTTTTGCGAGTAACGCAAATCCTCCACCAGCAATAGTTACGGCAGCATCTAATTTGTCAAACTTTCCATAGCTTTTGTAATCATATAATTCTTTGCCTATACCAATAATACACAATATAATCCAACTATTTGTAATTGCCATGACCAAACCGCCAACTGTAAAGTGCATGAATTTATCTGCACCAAACTGTAATAAAAAATTATTTAATTTGCTGGACATTAGAATTTAACTTGTAGTATATTTGCTTCGATCTTGCTCACATCTTGAGTTGATTTGTCTTTTGGTGTTATTTGGTGTTCATGCTTATGCTCTGGTAGCCATTCATATTTTACACCGTGGCAGCCAATCAATCCAAAAGCTATGATTAAGAGTAATAAAAATAAAAATATTCTTTTATATATTGTGTCTGGACTCATTTGATTATTCTCCGTAAATTTTTGCGTGACCTTCTTCTAGTAATATTTCGTTATAACTGGGAAAACTTGCAGTTAGTATATCTATACTTTGATATAATTCTCCGAGTAGCCTTCCATATTTACCTTTTTTATCGAGGGAAGTTTTAACGATAAATTCATTTTTGCCATCTTTGATAAGTTCTTGTAGTCGAGCTTTTGCGGCTAATCCTTTTTTCTTTTCTTCTTTGTCTCTGGTGCGACTTTCTGGAGCATTGATACCTTTGAGTCTGATACGCTCTTTGCGAAAGACAGAGAATCCACAGTCTATCATTGCGTCAACGGTGTCACCGTCTACTACTTTAATTAATTTTGCTTTGTATTCATACATTTTTTCTATTTATCTCTCTTTCTTTCATCATATTGTCTACGACGTTCATTACTATCTATTTTTCTATCAAGATTTTGTTGACCAGATTGAAGTTTTTCTAGTCGTTGAAGTATATATTCTCTTTTTTCTTTGTCTTCAACTTTATCTAAATATTCTAAACCTCTTTGGATTATTCTGGGATCTATTTTTGGTCGTCTTGAGGGAACCGTGACTACATTTGGTTTAGGAGTTTGCGGCATAATTTTGACTTCTTTATTTTTATCGTCTTTCTTTTTCACGACTGTGGGGCTTGTCTTTAGTGCTGGCAAAGTGATTACTGATGGTAGTTTATGAGTGTCGAATGATAACATTTCAGTCACACCATTATTGTCAACTTGCACTAATCCTCTTGCCACGCTCAATAATGTAACGCCGCTATCAGTTCTTCGCTTTGTAGAAAGAGTTAAATATCTTTTTGGTATGTCCTTAGAAAATAAATAAACATTAGTTATACCTCTGCGCGTAATAATTCCAGTAAGATTTAGCTTAACTGGTGGTTTCGCAAGTAGTGGCAGAACTTCTACTTTACTTGGTGCTTTGTCTAGTAAAGCAAAAGCATTTCTTTTATGTATTTGGTCGTATTTGCTTTCTGCATTTACAGAAATCGCCAAAGCTAAAGGTATAATTAAGTATTTCATTTGTTTTTTGTAATAAATTTAGTAACTGAAAATTTGAAAGCGAAAAAGGCTATAAAAGTCCAACTAAATAAAACTAAAATATTAAACCACATGAATTGATCGACATTCCTTGCTGCATCAGCATTACCCGATATTGCCATGAGAATACCAACACAGAAGCCTACGCAAAAAAGCCCTGCGAGATTTAATATAACCATTACTGCAAACCCTATGATATAATCTTTCATTTTTTAAATTGGTGGAGGCGGCGAGAGTTGAACTCGCGTCCATTCATGCTTTATTATAAAACTTCTACAAGTTTAGTTTATTTTATGTTTTCTAGAGTCTTACTAGATAAACAAACTCAGACTCTATATTTGGTTTCTTGGTATCGTCAAGAACCCCAACAAACAAACGCATTTCGCAGCGCGTAATATTAAGCCCGTTACACCTACGCACATCAGCGCAACGAACTTGCAGCTTTAGGCTGCTAAGGCGAAGGACTCAACAGCCTCTTCCTTTGCAGGAAACTTCACAACTTTAGAAGTTGCAAAACCGCGCTTTGCGGAAGCGACCAAGTCTTTGGCCATTTTAACTACGTTATTTTTAGCAGTTATACTTTTTGGAATTTTTAAAGTAGGTTTCCACTACTACTTGCGGCTCCATCTTCCAACATAATGTCGAAACCAGAACGCCCCCATAAATTATATTACACTAACCAAATCCATCAAAGCCATCTCCACCCCTACTTTTTATTTCTAAAAATATATATACTATGATTGGCCCTACAAAATAAAACCAGTTTACGTCTTCAAATCCTGCTGGTTCATAAGTAGTTGTTAATAAAATCATTTTTAAATTTGGTACCGATGGACGGACTCGAACCGTCACTTTCTTAACGAAAAGCAGATTTTAAGTCTGCCGTGTCTACCAATTCCACCACATCGGCAAAATAGTCTGATAAAGGAATGAAATACATCTTGTGTATTGACTTAATGAATCAGATCTATTCTAAACTTTTTTAAGTTTAAATTCTTGTGGTTCCATTTCCATCGTTTGTGAGTTGGTATTATAGCAGAATTCAATTTTTTGTCCAGAACTTTCTATGACTTTGTTTAAAATAGTTAGTAGTCCTAGTTGTGGATAATCTGCTGATCTACTACCAAATCGAACATCGTAATCTTCCAATACTGACAACTTCGTTGGAACGACTAATGATAACAATGCTATTATGCCTGACTCATCTTTTTTCAACAAGTCATTTAAAATATTTACTATTTGTTGTGGGTCTACCATTTGTGTATAATGTTTGCTACGATAAAAAAACAAGTAATTAAGTTTACTATTATAATAAAAGTTCTTAGAAATAAACTTATCTGAGCTTCTTTTAGTGATAATATTGGTATATTTGGTTCATCTTCATCAGTTTTGCCAATGCGATGGTCTACCGTTCTGCACCATATTAACCATAATTTTTTTATCATTTAATTATTTAAATTCGTCTTTCGTTTTGCTTTTTTCTTGACTTTTGTATTTCTTCGCTCATTGACTTTGGTGACCTTAATAATAATTCCAAAGACATTGCATTTAAATTTTTTTTAAGTTTTTTTATTCTTATATATACTGATTTGCTGTCTAGCATTTGACGCTTTGGATCTGCATAATAAACAAGATCGTCAACATCTTCTATTAATAACTCTAATAATTTTACTGTTTTATTTGAGTACATTTTACCAAAACCAGATCATATAATCCATTTCTTCAGAATCTTCTGGTAATATATCATAATTTAAGATAGCTGAATACCGCCTACGATTCCTACTACGATTGATGTTATTAAAACTATGATTATCCATATTATTCTTTCTTTTTTTGTCATATTAATATTATGTTTATATTTGCAAACTTTACAGTCACATTTCACATTTTTAAAAAAATATTTAAATATATTGCGCCATTTATTTATGGTTATTTGTGTAAACAAATTCAATTATTTATGTGCTTTCTTTTTAATTCTAGATAAAACTTATTTTCTCTGGCTTCTTTCCAGCTATCATAAAATATTTTTGCACTCTGGGCTTTTTCACAAGTTAAGGCGTCTGGCTCTTGTGGAAGTATAGAACCATTATTTGAGTATTTTTTTCCACTTCTGTGATTCGCATACCTTCTGGCTCTTGTGAAACCCATATGTAAATATTTTTTTGCCATATCAGCGCCAACAAAATCATTTTGAGATAGGAACTCATAAAACATTTTTAATATTTTTTGACTACTTTGCCTTGCTTCATTTATAGTTTTAAATCTCCAATGTTTACAAATTTCTGATTTGTACGGCTCGCAAATTAAAACTCCTTGTTGTCCCTTGCCAATATTATATAGGTGTGGATTTTTTCTATAATCAACATTTGGATTCCATTTTATAAAATAATCTTTATTCATTAATAAGTTAAATCTTTTATTTCTCCGTTTCTATCTAAAAGCCTTTGATATTTGGGTATTAATCCGTTAGACTTTATTAGTTCAACAACTTCTTTTTCGTCAAAGTTTTTGCATGAATAAACATCTGCTTGAAAGTATTTAGTATAGTCCCAAGTATGAATTATTATGTGAGATGTTGTAATTATTCCTACCCCAGTAACACCACAATGTTCATTTGGTTCGTAGGCAACCATTGGATTTGTTGGCATAGTTTCAACATATTTCATGTTTAGTGTTTTTACTAAGCTGTTGATTATTTTTTTAACTTCATCAACAGTTAATTTAAACATCATGTTGCCTTTTATTATTAAATGTTTATGATTTAAATTCATTATATTTTTATTGGCACCCCGACTAGGACTCGAACCTAGAATCTACAGCTTAGAAGGCTGTTGCCTTATCCATTCGGCCATCGGGGCAAAAGCGTCAGTATAATAATACCCTGAAATACATCGTATGTATTGATACTTTGAATTACATCTGACGCGGGAAAATTTAATCACTTAATATTGTTGTATTGATCCTATGAAATACACCTTGTATATTGAGAAAATGAAATACATACTACATTAAGTGATAAAAATATTTGGGTTGTTGTATTGACAACCTGAAATACATCGTGTATATTGAAGAAATGAAATACATATCAACCCAAACTAAACACTTATACTAATCCTCTTTCTTTTTCAATAATAGATTTAAAAAGAAAAAACGCTTCTTTGATCGCTGCGATATATGTATTTCTATGTCGCACATAACAATCTCTTGCTCCAGCTTTTACTTTAAGAACAACAGGTTTAGTTTGATCTTTATCTGCAAAAAAATGTGAACAAGCGTGTGGGTCGTTTTTGTCAAGATAAGTAATTATATGTGGAATATTTTTTTTGGTTCCGTCTGTGTCAAAATATTTTTGTTCAAAATCATAACCTTCTTCTTCGGCTTTTTTTCTTGTATAGTTTCTTATTCCCCAATGAAAAAAGTTGCTTCTTGCTACTCCGCCGCGTTCATGTGAAGCTTTAAAATTAAAAAGGTGTTCTTTTGTGAAAGCCCAACCAATTAGTTGGTTTGGACATTTTTGTCTAGTGACTATATCGTTAGTGATTTCTGGCATACCATTTTGACTTTTAGATAGCTTACCGAGAAATACCATTAGTATTGGATATAAACTGGATTTTTTAATCTTTTTTAACTTTGGATCTCCTTTTGTAAAACCACGAGTTTTATCTGTTTTGGCATATACTTCAATCTCAAAAATATTTTTAGTTTTTTCTGTAAAAGAATTATACATATCGTAAAAATGATCATCAATCCATTTACCAAATTGATCATGGTAAGACTTTTTGTTCTCTGGGTTTATTTTGCCTCGTCCTTGATTAATTTTCCAATTTAAAATATTTTTAAGCTGATAGCCTTCTTCTTGCCTAAAATTTTTCTTGAACAAATTCGTAGGCTTTTTGAGGGTTTGTTTGGGGTTGCCTAATACATATTCAAAGTTCGCTCTAGCATTTTCAGCATCGTCTTTTGTAGTGTATCCAGCATAAGCTAAAGCTCTTGGTGCAAGCTTCTGAGGAAAAAATCTAAGAATGTTATTAGTCTTTTCGCACTGCTTGTAGAACGTGTCTAACTGATTTATATCATAATATTGTGCAAAAGAAAATCCCTTGTCAAGAGTTTCTGATTGCGGTATCCCCATGTGTGCATCTTCTACAAGAATAGCGCGATCGGTATATTGATTATTGTTCAATAATTTCAATAGTTGTTCTGGCGACATAGATAAATCTTTATCATTTGAAGCGTCATAAATATGAACAGAATTTTGTCCGAAGTCTATGGATAAAGCTTTTCTATTTGAAATCCTCTGGCGAAAGTCAGATTCACTACTCTTCTTGCTTGTTTTAGAAGTCTCCATAATGGTATTAAATGCTACGCACTATTATAGTGATGAACTAAAATATTTCTAGAATATTGAGAGATTGAACTATACATAGTGCGTATAAAATTTTACTTTATTATTTGTTCGGTAACTTGTTCGTAACTTTCTTCAACTTTAATATTATCTCGTCGAAGTTGAATAATAGTTTTGCCAGCACTATCTGGATAAACTGATTGTATTTTACTTATATTTATTAAAATTTTTCTGGTTTTACTTTTGCTGTTTTGAAAGCTTTGCAAACCGTCGGTGATTATTTCTGTTAGTTCGATAAACATATTGCGTTTAAGATGTGGATATTATATACTATTTTTAAGAAGTTAACAAGAACAAAATGACTATTCTGCATAATAATATGGTATTCTTGCTGTTGTATGACATTGATAGCATTGATCATACGTTCTTATAAGT
>CETN01071455.1_pt1 | contig 11173 bp, 17 predicted proteins | sample 531301 | NCBI WGS metagenome assembly CETN01 (sample SAMEA2622656, study PRJEB7988) | marine metagenome | isolation source: saline water (ENVO:00002010), including
TGGTAAAAAAAACTGACGTAATCATTGAAAGCATTACACCCAGTAGCCCAGGCTTCTGCTTTCCTTCAGCTCCCATACCAATATCCGTATATAACCCAGCTAAACGTGGTGTTTTCTTCGCTGAATTTATAATCACGAAACGCTTAGAGGGCGATGGGCCGGATGCTGTCCTAGCAATGTTGTTGCCGCCATGGGAGCTAAAGTTAGATTGGGTTAACTCATTATTTGTAGGACAAAATGGCATATTTAAGCTCCCAAACGGAGATTCGTATGCCTTTCTGGGGAGTGAATTCAATACAAGAATGATATTTGGTGCGAGCAGGCTCACTTCGGAGTTCGACATAATCAAGGTGGAACAGGAAAGTCCACCCCGGAGATGGTTTTCCGCCCGAACTCGCTGAACTGGCCAGCACTAAACAAGCAATCTGGGAGTGAGTGGAATATGTCGGAACAAGAGAACATTGCGTTTAACGCAGCTATTAATTTCGCTCTTGACGAAGCCGGGGGAGATGGGCTGATTTTTCTAAGAATGTGGAGAGAGGGTGACTGGGCTGGTATCGCTAAAGAATTTCCAGAGTTTGATTTGGAGACAACAGGAAATATAGGCGCAATCATTTATCAAGATATGGTTAAGACAGTCGCTCCGCAATTTAAAGACGCCTCGGAAAATTAGGTGGGAATATGTCAGAGCTACCATTAGGAATGACAAAGACCCCTCTGGGCTGGCCGTTGATGGCAGAGGCTTTCCTAGGGTTGGCTCATCACTCTATTGCGGATGAATCGGTGTTGGCTGCCTTTCAGCTCGAATCGGGTTTAGACCTGAAAACCATTATTCCCAAAGCAGGTTTGGACAAACTGATTGACCAGGCCACAGGAAGAACCGAAGAGGCATTGGGGAAGTTTTTGGATTGGTTGGTGGTGAATCAATGGGGCGAGGAACCCCAGGCTCAGGAGTGAGGAATATGGATGACCGCGCAGTCAGGCTACAGGTAAGATTGGACTCGGTTTTTGGTGGGCTTATGCTACTGCCTCTATTAGCTTCACTTCTCCCGAAGAGTCCCTTCGGCTGGTCGGCGCATGAGCATGGTGATGCGCTCTCGATACTCGTCGGACTAATCGCCTGGACGGTGGGTGTCACTTGGATTCTGGACGAACAGCCAACTATGAAGCAGGTCGTAAGCGCTTGCTACAGCTATCGTCACGACTTCGGGCTACTCCCGGTAGAGGAGCAGAACCGAATACCTGGGGAAGCAATGTCTTGCCGGAGAGCTATTGCCAAAGAAATTAATGGTCGCTGCGACGGCAGAAAATCTACAGGGAGCAAAGTAGGAATAGCCGGAATACGAATAGCAAGACAGTAGTGAAAGGTCGCTTCATATACCACCCTGAGCCTTCTGGCTCTGAAAGCACTCAATGGTACTTCCTCTATACACCGCCTTGTGTATAGGAAAAAGTCTATGTTAACGCAAACAAGAAGTTCTATTCGCCATTAAGGGACGTGGTTTTCATGCAAATACGCTCTCTAAAATAAAGGCAATTGACCCAGTTAGATGGGAATTCCAAAACTCGTTAAGGACGAGTCGTTACTTCCTGGGGCACTTCCTACCGGGCTCTGCTGACGTTGAGAAAATAAGCTTAACCGATGGGGAGTGACCGCATGGAAATTATTGCAAAAGAACTGTTCGATGAGGCCATAAACGATGACGACGAAGTGATTTCGAAGTTAATTGAAGATGGTGCAATTTTCTATTGCTCACACAGCGGTGCTCTTGCTACCGACTTGTGGCAGTCGATCACTCTAAACCCTGGAGCGCATCCTGCCTGAAGGTAATGTGCAGATTGGTCTCTGAGAACTATGCTGCATATTTTGAAGACTTTTTACTACGTCTCAACAACACATAATTCTTGATCCCACTTCGCGCACAGCCCTTTCATACCCACGTTTCAACATTAAACGACAATGTCTATCAAGTTGATGGGCCGGGGTTTTACAATGTTAGAAACAGGAAAAAATTCAATTTCTGGAAAGCAGCGCGCAATAGATGTAGTAACCGTTCACCACGAAATTAGGAACACCGAGAAGGCAGTTGAATATTGCCTACAGCTACACAATGCGGGGTTGCTTTATCATTTCGATGACAGTGCGTCAGACTGTCTTGGGCACCATGGCCTTACCGATACTCAGCTTTGTTCAATCCAAGGCAACATTAATCGAATTGATTCACTCGATTGGAGTTATAGCGTTTTCGACGGCGCTGTAGATGTTGCACTGACCATCCATAATGAAGACGACGTTACTGGCGGGCTCTATGAGGAGCTTGCACAGTGGCAGGAGGCCAACTCGCTGCCCAAGCAGTGTCCAGCTGAGCAGCTTCTATCCCTAGAGCTTAATGATCCGCGGCGCTCATGGCTAGCTGACTACGGAAAGCGCTGGAATGAGATGCAAATGCGCCTGTGCGAGCTGTGGAGAATCCGGAGTGAATTCAACATCCCATTAGAAGAAGTCGATTAAAGGAGAGAAATATGCCGACTACTTGGACTGATCCAGAAGAATTTATGACGTGGCGCAATTGTACCGTTTATCACACATATAAAAACGATGATATTCAAAACCAAAGTTCAAATTTCTACACGCTGGATTACACTGAAGATGAAGACAATGAGTTCGACGTGCGAAATTTGCCGTCGATACCTGGAGTGGACAGCAAAAATCACAAATTGATCATCCAGGCAGCACTGGATGCCGGTCATTCAGCTATACCGATTCCAGATGACGTTGAGTTAAGCGAAGGACACATTGTGGATGCAGAGGCGTGGCTAGATGGACGCTCTGTTGAGATCTACTTCGATGCAGTGATGTGGTTAAAAACGGCGAGTGCCGAAAAAATCATTGAGCTTGCCGGGTGTGGCTGGCGATGCGATAGCCCCGCTGACCAGGTTCTACAGGACCTGAGCGACAAACATCACGCTATTGCGACGTTCTTTGCTGCCCATGCCACTGCGAACGAACTAAAAGCTCCAAGTGCTGATCCAGTTGGATATGAGTGTGCTGTAAACGGGGCAAGTGCGATGTCATTCTTAAAAGAATATCGTGAGGATATATACCGAAAGGTGAAGTTGGCCCTTGGTGAAGCAGTAATCGTTCGCGGAACAGTGAACGAGATTCTAACAGCTACAATATCCAAAACCGTTGAGTTATTGGTTGACGTCGATAGTGGCATCTCTACTGAATCTGACGCATTTGTGAACAAAGTTGATGATCTTATTAAAGATAAGGCAGATGAGGTAAGCCTTTTTGATGGCGGGCATGGCTGGAAATTAGAGGGTGGTGATTCCGAAGTTTCAGTTTCATTTGAAGTGATTGAATAGAAAAGATCCGATTCAGGTTTAGGGCGGTAGTTCATATGCTACCGCCCTTTTTTTATTCTTAGATAATTTCCTTATCAGTATTTAGTTGATAGGGAGATAATCAGTGAAAGAGGCGATACAGGCAGCATTTGAAGAATGCAAGAACTATGAAACTATCTGTTATGTAGTTGAGAAGGGCAGCAATCTGTGTGTTCTTTCTAAATTAGAAGGCAGGATTTCTGCACAGGTTATATCATCGATCCCCGTCCTGGGCTCTCAGCGCAATAGCGGTGATGTGTTTATGTTAGCAACTCTGGACAACTTGAAGCTTGCATCCGCTAAGGATTTCGAGCGGTTCCGAGTAACTATTCCGCGTGATAATGATCAGGTTGGCATAGGGCCAAAGATCAAGATTGAATAGGGCTTACGCTTTTTCCCGTGACTGGTTGGCGCGGGAATATTTGACGCAGAGAAACAAATACTAGAAGCTTATTGCGTGGGTAACTGGTCTATCAGAAAATCAGAGTCAATCTTGATTGATGTTTTTTAATGTGGCCAGCATCCACTGCAACCTTTCGATCAACTTTATAATTTGTTGTTAAAAACGGATTAGGGTGGCGTATGAGCGATTTTGGCACTTACGGGAACGTTGATCTGCATACTAGGCATATGCAGCCAGTGCGCCCGCAGAGCAGACGCCGCTGCCACTGTGGCTGCAAGCAGCGTGCAACCCATATAGGCATGTGCAATGGCGTAGGTTTGACTACTGGCTGCGAATTGTACATTAGGCGATGGATACGTGATGGCGCATCTACCAGGGGCAAAACCCAAAACAATCCATGACCGAATCGGGGCCAGATCGCGTCCTCTTGTGAAACCGGAATTAAGTCATAATGCGTTCTTATACTATTTTTGTTTTGTTGAGGAATTGCAGTAATGTCGAGCAAATACAAAGACGGCGAGCATATACTCCTTTTTTTCGAAGATCACCCCGGCTGGGAGCTGGTTAAAGGTTGGCATGATATAGAGCATTGCCAAGACCAACTTTTGAAAGAATATGGCGTTCTTGCCAAGCACGTTACTCATGTAACGCAAAAGTATGGCTTTTGGGGTGTAGGCCGAGACGAGATGGGTGACCCTGTTTCAATGTTTTATGAGCGAGGGGAACCTGGCCGCGGAAGGTTCAAGGTTACGTTGGCACACATCAGCGGTCTTCATTCAGAGGAGAGAGGTAAATGAATGATATGACCAAAACGCGCGACAAGCCCCGTACTTCTAGTGCGGGGAAGGATAGCGCACTCGCGTAGCGACCTAATGGGGTCTTTCTTGCTGTTCAATATATTGGCGAACAACCGAAATTGGCGCACCCCCTACGCTCCCCGCAAAATAACTTGGGCTCCAAAGTGCGTTTTTCATATAGGCTGGCTTGATGAGCTCCGGATGGTGCAGCTTGAGCTTTCTGCTGGAAACGCCTTTAAGGCTATTCACGAGCTTTGAGAGACTCACTTTAGGTGGGTAATTCACTAATAGGTGAACGTGATCCCCTTCGCCATTGAATTCCGTTAGCTCGGCTTCGAAATCATCACAGACAGAACGAAATGTGTTTTCCAGCGTCCTTAGGTGCCTGTCCTTAAACGATACGTTGCGATATTTAGTAATAAAGACCAAATGTGCATGAAGTAGAAATACGCAGTGTCTACCTGTTCTATATGTCTTGTCTTCGCTCATAGACCAATTATACTTTATCTCATGAAACGCACAAAGACCCTTAAGTTACGTGTTCGCGACAAGCACTGCTTTTGGCTATCCAGTCAGGCTAGGCAGGTCAATACGGTATGGAATTTCATTAACGACTTGAGCTATAGGATGGTGCGCGAGAAGGGCGTTTTTGCCTCAGCTTACGACCTGCAAAAATATACCGATGGATCGGGAAAGCTGTTGGGGCTTCATAGCCACACCGTTCAGGAGGTCGGCAAGGAATACGTTACTCGACGTAAGCAGTTTAAGAAGGCCCGGTTAGGCTGGCGTAAGTCTGGCGGTGCTCGCCGCTCGCTGGGCTGGGTGCCCTTTAAATCAGGCTCTGTAAAGTGGAAAAACGGTTGTGTCTACTACAACGGCAAGTATATCCATGTTTGGGACAGCTACGGGCTGTCGAAATACGCCTTCAGATCAGGGTCGTTCAGCGAGGATGCGCGTGGCCGCTGGTACTTCAATGTCGTCGTTGAGGCTTCAGTAGAGCAATCAGCAGGTCGTTCAGCGATTGGCATAGACCTGGGCTGCAAAGAGGCGGCGACAGACTCTGCTGGCGACAAGCTGCGAGGCCGGAATTACCGCGACTTGGAGCAGCAACTGGGGATTGCTCAGCGGGCGAACAAGAAGTCCCGCGTAAAGGCGATTCATGCCAAGATTAAAAACCGCAGGGCAGATGCCTTGCACAAATACAGCCGTAAACTTGTGAATGAGAATGCGGCAATCTTCGTTGGAAACGTATCGAGCCTCAAGCTGGCTAAAACCAAAATGGCGAAATCTGTTTTGGATGCGGGCTGGGGCCAGCTCAAAAATATGCTGTCCTATAAATGCGCTTACGCTGGTATATATTTTGAGGAAATCAACGAAACCTACTCCACCCAGACTTGTTCGTGCTGTGGGGGTATCCCCGATAGCAGTCCGAAAGGTAGGGCCGGTCTTGGAATAAGAGAATGGATCTGCTCAGAGTGCGGAGCTGAGCACGACCGTGATGTTAATGCGGCCAGGAACATTCTTGCGCTGGGACTCCAGCGTCTCGATGGAGGAAGGGTAGCGACGTAAGTCGCCCCAGGCCTAAGGCTGTAATGGCTTTGGGGAATCCCCGTCTCTTTAGGGCGGGGAGGAGGTCAACCAAAAGATTTTTGAAGTACGACCATATGGCAAAGCGGCGTTGAAGAAGATCGGGCCTGTGGCTGAAAACTTTAGGCTTTTTGAAGCTTCTTGGCTTAAAGACGGGCTCACTATGCGCGTCTGCGGTGCAGAGTTCCGTGAAGCAAAAAGTGGTCCTAATAAAGGGTGCCTATCCGTTATGGTGCCCAACACGACGAAGACTGTCTATGTGACTAGATCGGAGATTGAGAAGTGCGTGGATCTTTAACGCCGCGCTTATTAGTCCGGTCTATTTTCGCTGTTCTATGACGGAGGTTTCCATTGAAGTACAACCCGAGACTAATAGCACTGGTGGTATCAACTAAGCCCGGCCAGCAAAATCGCATTTTTACTCTCTAAATCACGCCACTAGCGATCTACCAAGCCGACACGGCTGCCGGAAATGTTGTTGCCCCGGTGTAGCATGTGCTTGAACCCCACTTGTTTTCATACCTAGCTTTGCCTAGTGGAATATCCTGACACTTCAATTTGGCAACGCCGGTTGTAGTGCAACGGCAGATAATCAAGGTGGATATTCCAGATGGCATCTCAACTCTATCGCGAATTCAAAATTTTCACGGCCGAGTTGCCCGCGGGGGTGGCTCAAGACAGTGCGTCATTACTGGCAAGCGACCAAGCAATTATCATTGTTGATCTCAGCACTGCGAGTAATGATGATTGCCCGCTAAAGTGGCGCATTGGCTTTATCGGCACTGAGACCGAGCTTAAAGACTACTATATCCCACAAATGGCAGAATGGTTTGAGGACGGCCGGAACCGTAATGCCGGGTGTGGCGCCTCGGATGCGCGTACTTTCAAAGGCCTCATGACGAAGTTGTTGAAAAAAGCTACTGAGATTACGGTAGACGACTTTCACCGTGCTGGATGTCCTGCATACTCATGGGCAGAGAGTCAGGCAAAGGCTTTTGGTGGAAGTGATGCATCAACCTTCAACTTTTTCGGTGAGCTCGGCTACGCCTACTTCATCAAGGAGCAGGCGGACATTGACACCTTGCTGCGCCAATCCTTTGCCGTTAAGGCAACCTACCCCGACGAAACGCCAGTTCCATTGGAGGACCAGCTGTGGCGTGGCCGACCTTATCAATTCTGCGCTTGGGATTTGGCGCGTCGAATTGAGGAGGCAGAAGAAGCTATTTGCTAGCCTTGCCCCAGAGCTCACCGATCTAGGCGGGCTCTTACTTCCCAGGCCTTAAGCATTGCGAGACACTATAACCAATCACCAAACAAGGGTGCCCTACAATGCCGACCTACAAAATTTGGAGCTGTAAACACAGCCAGCCACACACCTTGAAGAGTCACCGGACGATTGAATCTGCAATGAAGAAGGTGGGTGATTATGGCTTTGTTTATGACCCAGAGTCACAGAAGGTCTACCAAGTCTTTGAGATGAGTAATGGTACCATTCAGGGCTTCGATATTGTTGCTGAGCCGGAAAAGTGTACTTTGGGCGATTTCGACATGATTGCTACTTTGGATAGCTGGCAAATCCCGCGCCCAGGTGGTCTTGACTTCAACCCCAATGAGATCCCTACGCTATCAGTGTGTAAAGAGCTGATCTCAGGCATGGGGCATTTCGGAACGGGTGATATTCTTTTCCATGGCAAGCGTCTCGGCAATTTTGTAACCCACGGTCACGGGTCTGGAAACGGCGCCACTGTCTATGCGAGTCGGCTGGTGAAGCCTGCCATGATCAACGTAACAGCATCTCGGCGCGAAACGATGCTGAACAAGGTTGCTAAAGAGATTTCCATTATCGCCAAGCGGGATAACCTCTCGATTGGGGATATAGAAAGCATGTGTTCCTAGCGGCTATCACCAGGGCCCCATCAACCGACCACGCTGTGGCGTATTAAAGATTAACGGGAAGAAAGACGTGTTCAACGGCAAGCTATATCAGGGTGAGCGAGGCTATATCGAATTAATTGGAGACATCCTATCCAAGGGTGTAGACATCCCCGATCGGACGGGGGTGGGTTCCCGCGCGGTTTTTGATGCAAAGATCATCTATTCACCAGATGAGTTTCCATTTTCCACTATCCGGCCTGCTCCCTTGAGGATGGCTTTCGAGGAGTTCTGGTTTTTCTTACGGGGCCAGACACAGACCAAGCTCCTGGAGGAAAAGAACGTTTTTTTCTGGAAAGGCAACACTACTCGGGAGTTCTTGGATAACCGGGGCCTAACAGACCTCCCAGAGGGCGACATGGGCCAAGCCTACGGCTATCAGTTCCGGTCATTTAACAAGAAAGTTGCTCAGAGTGACGGTGATGTGGTTGACCAGCTTCAGGAGACCATTAAAATCCTCCAGAAGGAGCCGTTCTCGCGCAGGGTATACACAACCCTATGGAATCCCTCGGCGTCCAAGTACATGGCCCTGACGCCCTGCTGGCATAGCCATCAATTTGTCTGCCTGCCGGGCGAGGGTGGCACTAAGACGCTTCACCTGAAGTTACTCAACCGATCCCTCGACACCTGTTACGGGTTCCAGTTTGCAGTTCAACAGTACCGCCTTTACCAAATGTGCATGGCGAAAATGCTGGGAATGGAGCTTGGTGCCTTAAGTTGTGACCTGACACAGGCGCACCTGTACAGCAACCAGCTGGAGTTTTGCGAGGAATTGGTTACCAGGGATTTTGGCACGCCAGGAAAGGTTCAGATCAACAGGGAGATTGCTTCTATTGATGACCTGCTTTCTCTCGAGTGGAGCGACATAGAGGTACAAGGCTTGGTGGTTAACGATACTGAATTCGTTACCCAGAAACCCCCAATGTCAGCTTGATTGGAATCCTGAGTGAAAAGGCGGAGATAGCCCGTGACTAAGCCAGTCGTATATGAATTCTACCCTCACCTGATATTGGCTAACATCGACCGTCTTGGTGAAGTACCGCGCAAAACTGCTTTAAAAATGCCTGTCAACGAACTCTATATGGCCGCATCGGATATGTTTGCAGGGGTTACCAAGGGTGAATACACCGCTAACCTTGATCTTGAAGTACTGGCCATGGAGCTCCACTGGCACACTAGCAAGAAGCGACTCTATTTCTTTGAAGATCTCAGAACAGCCCAGATCATCCAGGCAGGGAAGTGCGACCTGCATGACTTTGCCAATGTGAAGTGGCCGAAGGGCCCATTTTTGATAAATCCTCCAAAGGGCCTGAAAACCCCGCTGGGCGACCAGCTCCCCCCTGCAATAGCACTGTTTGAAACCTATTCCGCAATCTATGAGAAGGCTTTTCTCCCTTTCAACACCATGCTAACCAAAAGGTTAGGCATCTCGAGTGATTTAGCCAATGCGGAGACGTCTTTTCCAGAATCCGACCAGCCATGCCTGGCGCTGTACTTTAACTCGGGAAATGTCACCCTCGATGAGTTGGGTGATGTTCGGCAAATACTGAAAAAGCCAATCGCTCACGTAAAGCTGATTTTCCCACTTGAAAAGCTCTCTGCGATTGTCCAGGCCGAAACCTCTGAGGAAGCAGAGCAGATCATTAAAACCGTTCATGGCGCTTGGAACCCCGACACCGCGGACGTTCAAATGCAATCAGGTCTGCTCAAACTGATTATTAACACCATGCTGTATCGGCAAGCTGAGGATTCGTTGATCCGTGATGGCCTGCCGCGAACGGCATTCGGCGGGATTTCGAAAACAATGGGCGTCCCCAAGCCCTCAACAGTCAGCTTACCCAAAGAGTACCACAGCACAGGCGTTCACTTGCGCAGACTTCACATGCGACAACTGAGAGATGAACGTTTCTATAAAGGGGAGCATGCCAATAAGCCAAGAGGCTCGCGGGTTGTTCTGGTAAAGCCTGCCCTGGTTGGCGGCCGTGGCGCAAACCCTAAAACCGTCGATGTGGTTTCTCGATAGTCACCAGGTACTTTCACCGCCCGTCTGGGGCTATGTTACGAATCAAGTAAACCGCCGTTGGCGGTGAACCCCGTTGGATAGTGTTGTGGCTCACGCGAAAAATGGCCGACACAGCCGACAGTTCCTGCCGTGCTTCATCCTGTTTGAGATACTAATCCCATCTTAAACAGTCATGGAGAGATGACATGGGGAAAGCGGAAACCCAGAGCGCGATTGACGCGCAAGTTGCAGCCTTTCTTGCCAAGGGTGGCAAAGTGCAGCAAGTGCCTGAGGGCACCAACGCTACGGCATCGTCTTACACCGATAGCCAAATGCGTAGTGCTGAAAACCAAGAGCACGTTCGCAATCCTTACTACCGCTAAGGCGGTAGTTCTCACTTCGATGATAAATGCATACCAATTTTTTAGTGTTGGTAAGCCTGATTGCACACTGAGTAGAAGAGGGTAGCCATGAATAAATTTACTGCACGGGGCTTGTTGGTCAAACGCGACTTTCCTTTCCATCGACGCAATCCTTCCCTGACTGAAACCCCAACCGCCGATGAGATGCGTTGCGCTCTGATGGTCTTGGATGCGCTCAATGACATTGAAATTGACGACGGTACATCTCTCTTTGCCCTACTGCGCAGTGGTCAGGGTACTTGTGAAGCCCGAGAAGAGGTGTTTGCAATGGGTATTTACATTGAACGCCTATACACGGCGTTGGCTCGCGTTTACGGGGATAACGTCTCTGAAATTATGCTCGATATTTGGGGGTGCTATGACCTTGAGTGGGTGCCTGAAATGGCTGTCATGTTAATCGAAGAACCATGCGGTGATTTATTCAAATATTGTGCGAGCAAAATTGATGCGCTTTTGGAAAAAACCAAAGAACTGGACGCGTCATCCACCGTTTGATCGCTGCTGCCGATTAAAATAGCACCGGACCCTAAACTCAGGCTCGTGTAGGCGAGCCTCCCATTACCCCAATATTTAATTCGTGCCCTTCACGCCGTTGTGTGCATTCTCGCAGGCCGAACCGCTTTACTCCCGCCGATGGCGGGGG
>CETN01026999.1_pt1 | contig 11172 bp, 5 predicted proteins | sample 531301 | NCBI WGS metagenome assembly CETN01 (sample SAMEA2622656, study PRJEB7988) | marine metagenome | isolation source: saline water (ENVO:00002010), including
TCTAGTTTTGTTTTATCAGCAGCAGATATATAACCTTTTACTGTAGTTGTAGAACTAACTATATTCTGTTCTTCTTGTACAGCATATAAAAGTTGTGTTTGATTGTTGTTAAGATCATTAGCTTTAACTGACGACCCTGCTACAAATGTAGCCTTTGCAGTATCTACATCTGTATCACGAAAGATACGTATAGCTGCTGGACTTGCTGGTATATTACCAGAAGTAAATACAACATTACCGCCACCTGTTGTTGTGTAGCTAGTAATGTTGTAGTGTGTACCTGACGATTTCAGTACTTCATCTACTGTTACTTTTACGTCAGCTTCTTTTATGGAAGGAAAAGAAAACGCCTTCGTAGCGTTCCCGTCTCCTGTATAATCTACGAAGGTTGTTGCCATTTATTTAAAATTCCTATGGTTTATACTGTGGTCCGACACCAGCTTGTTCACATTTTCCAGTTTTTGGGTTTCTAAAAAAACCAGAAGGGCAAGGTTTCTGATTTTTAGTAGATTTTACTTTACCTTTTTCGTCAATAGTTTCTGCCATTTATTTGTACATATTTAATAATGAGTAAGATTCAAGCGCTTTAGCATCTTGTAATGCTCCAGTTGCTTGTTGAAGTAAACGTAAGTCAAATATAGGCTTCTCATCTTTAATTCTATTCCAAGCTAATACTCTAGCTTGCTTGAATAAGCGATCAATTACTATATTATGATAATAGTCTCTTGCATTATACTCACCACGTTTTCCGGCTCGTATATCAGCTTGCATTAATTTTATAGATTCTAGGATTCTGGGATCTCTAGACAACCTATCTAAATCTAATTCTAAGTTCAACTCACCTATAGCTTGTTGAAATCTAGATCTTATTTCTGGGTTATCTGTTAAGTTTGTACCATCTGGGGCATAATAAGTAGACATTCTAAGGTCATAGCCACTATTAAATAAAAGTTGTCTAGCTGGGTTACTATCTAAATTAAGAGAAATTGGGCTAATAGCATTAAATGCTCTAGTCATAAAATCCCAATCTTTGATAGGTCTACCATTTAACATATCATATTTAATAGGTAAGGCATCTACTCCGGGAATATTCTCTGACCCTAAGTTTCTGTTACGCCAAGATTGAAGAATACCTGAGTTAATTTCACGCATATAAGGCGTAATTAATCTACCAATTTCATTACGTAAACCAGCCATAGGTACAGTATTATTAGTTATACTTGCAAAAATACGTTCAAACTGACCGGGGCGACCAGCAGCTAGGTCAACTAACTGTTGAATACCTGACAAGTAAGACTTACTGGAAATAGCTTGTGCAATAACTAATGATATCTTTTGAAGTTCTTTTTCTGTCCACTCTTCACCCATTAACATACTAGCATCACCTACATCAGCGATTGTAGATAGGATAAGGTTAAAAGGTTCGATAGAATCATAACCTATTCTAACACCACCAATTTCAATAGTTCTAGGCTCATAACCACCATCTATCCATCCTTGACGCATCTGTCTGTCAGCTGGTCCATTGCCTGCAAGTCTTCCAGACATCCAAGCATTGATACCCATAAATGTAACAGCAGAGCCTATTGCGAGCCTACCTGTTTGTAAAGCTTTAGCATTAGATAGTTCTTCTGCTGTGTTAATTCCATACTTTTTAACAGCTGCTAAGTTATCAGGAGTAGCAAATGCTATCTCGTTAAATTCTTTAACTAAAAAGTTAAACCCGGGTGTATGTTTAGCGGTTAAAGATAATCCGTTTACACCAGTTCTGGCAAATAAGAAGAAAGGTCTAACATAAGGGTTAGCAGTTAACACATCATTCAAGCCTTTAGCAAAGCCAGTTAAGTCTTGTGTAAGTGTAACTTCTTTCTTTGCAAACATAGTTGCATCGTCTTTTATATTACCATTAGCATCAAAAATCTCTGTATAGAAATCATCTTGATAAGCTTTCATTAAATCAGGTGTAAGATTAGGAACTTCTATTCCATTACCTCGTAATTCCAACGCTCTACGCATCGCTTTTTCTCTCATCTTAGCTCTACCTAATAAGAATGTAAAGGCATCATCAGTCGCTGCCATTATCTTAGTAGAGTAAGTAAAGAGATTAGTATTGTTTACATTACGAATCATGTTTGTAAATGCAAAGATAGCTCGATCTTCCTTAGTTGCCCGACCACTATCTTCTGCCCATCTACGTACTAGTTCCCAATTATAATCACCTTTACTAAATTCGATATATCTAGTCTTAATTGTGGATATGTCACCACTCCAGTAACCATTTAGCTTTGTAAAGAATAGGTCGAACGCTTCTGGTAAAGCTTCTAACATACCATTCATAGACGCAATACTACCACGTATAGTAGCACTATCTCCAGTAAGTGGGTATCTTAACATTGCACCCATAAAGGTAGATAAAGGACGTAGAAATGTTGCAGCACCTGTACCTAAAAGTGCTCGCATTGGAGTTTTAGGTCCACTTAATACACTGTGACTTATCATTTCCTGTAAGTTACGTATTAATGCACCAGTACGATCTGGTCCTTCTCCTCCTAACTGACCACCTTTTAATACTTTTCTTGCCCAATTATCGAAGTCATCTAGATTATTTACATCTTTCATCATAGTAAACGCTTCAAATAAAGCATTTAATAAGTTATCATCTGGATCATCTTTAGCTATTTTAAGTATTGATAATATAGAATCTTTAACATCTTCCATATCGGCTTGAACAGCAGCGTTGACTGCATCATTCAACTGTGATTTAGTCTTACCAGCACCAAAAGATCTAAAGTAATCAGAAGCTACGAATCGAGACTTCTTGGTTTGATACATAGCTGTTAGCATAGTATCTATAATTTGTTGAGCTGGACCATCTATGTCATCTAAAGACACAAATTCTGCTAGTTCTCTGCCAGCTATACCTGTATCACGAAGCTGTTTAAGCAAAGATCCTACAACTAAATCAGCTGTTACAACTGTTTCAGCAGACCAAGTCTCAAATACTTCATCACCTAAAGGTATAGTAGCTTTTTGTTTGTTAAATAAGTCAGTTAAGTAATCCTCTCCTGACATTTCCATAGCATTTCTGCCGTCTGTTATCTTATGATATTCTGTAATAGCATCACGCCATATGTCAGCTAGAGCTTTTCTATTTCCTTTTACTGAGTCTAACTCAGCTTTAAACTTATCATCGCTCATTAAACCTCGTAAGGTACGTTCAACTATCTCGTCAGTTGTACCACTCTCTCTAACTATACGTTCACGCTCTACGGATGTAGTAACAGAGCCTGTAGATCCATCTTCAGATCCCCAGTCTTGACGTGTACGTTTTAATTGATCTCGAGCTTTACCGGGGTCAACTTCCGATATATCAGCACCCTGATGTCTTTGTGCGATAGGAGCATTTTTAGCAGCACGAAACTCTGTATCACCTCTACGTATCTGTGCTAAAGCTTGTGTAGTAGTTTGGTTTTCTATACTTGAATTACGTTTTATAATTTGATTCTTAACACCAGCTCTACCTTTACCTATTAAGTGAGCTGCACCGTCAAATATGAGACCAATGCCCATACCTTCGACAATGTTTTTAAACTTCATCATAATAGGATGGTCCGTTTCTTTTGTACTTAACGGAGTATCCATCCAGCCATAGTGGTCACGTAAAGAACCTAAAGCATTATGACCATCTGATTCTTTAGATATTAAATCAGATAAGCCACCAATAGCCATAGCTCTTGTAATAGTACCCATACCCATAAGACCAGTAGCACCGGCTGCTAGTATAGGTACACCTGTAGCGGCTAGCCCTTTGGCTGCTAATACTGTACCAACAGCTAACGAACCAAAATGTACTGTACCTCTAAGTAATTTACCCCACCATGTCTTTGTTATTATAGGATCATCATGGTCAACAAATGGGTCCCACTCAGGTCTATAATAACCTGTCTCTTCTTTCTCTCGCTGCATCTCACCAGATAAAGCATCTGTGGTACGTTCAGCGAAGGTTGTTACGGAAGAAGCTGTATCTTGTAATCCTCCAGACAGTATGGATTGACCTTCTTTAGCTAATGCTCGTAGTCCCCACTGATCTTGGTCTCTAGGATCACCTTGCAAGAGTTCAGCTCGTTTCGTTCTCTCGTCTTCTTCCTCTTGTAAGCTTAATTTTCTTTGTTCATCTAGGCGTAACTGTTCTTCTAAGTTAGCCCCCATTTCATTTATACTTTGCTCGACTGGGTCAAAGTCAGTGGTTCTATTTTCATCCATAATTAATTCATGTTTGTCTCTACTAACTCATTAGCAGCAGCTGGTAATAAAGTGTTTAGATCCATAAATGGTCCTAAGTCACCTATAATTGATTTAAACTCTTCTCTGTCCTCTTCTGGTACATTTACAAGTCTTCTGTATGTAAAATCAGAATCTCTAAATTGAAGCTTGTTATTTGACTTGTATCTTAATCTTTCTAATAGTACTAAAGTTTGAGTATCTTGGTCAAAAGTTCTATTCAGATCTAAGTTAGCGTGTAATGCTAAGTCCCTAAAAGCATCACCTTTAAGTCCGTAAATACCTAATTCTGTATCTCCACTAATCTCACCACTACGTACTTTATCTAGAATTTCTCCAACAGTCATTTCAGATAATTTAACTTCATTCTTTGGATCGTAAGGTTGATATTTGTTATTAACTTTAATAGCATCTATTCCTCCATTATCATTAACTTTTGGATCTTGTATAGAATTTAATACTTCGTTCATATTTTCATCTGAACTTAGCATAACCCTGTTAATCTTAGCAAAGTCAGTTTTGGTAACAAGTAATTCTATATCGTTTTTAGGCATATTTAACCTGACTCCAAAGTTTGGATTAGGTTTGGCGTATCCGAGAGCTACAAGTCTATCATGTGCTAACTTAAATGGACTAACACCGGGGTGATCTTTAGCTATTTGTGTCCAGTACCCGTCAAGCTCAACGTTAGAATCAGGTTGAAAGAACTCTATAGCATTTTTTACATAAGGTTCCTCCCATACATGAGCTTGTTTAGCATTAAGAGTTTTATTAAAATCAGTATTATAAGCTGTTCTTGCTGATTTTAAATCATTACCACGATTACCATTTGTATATACTGCGGTATTTACATTATCCCATGTACCCTTATGTAATTCATCTATTACATCTTGTGCAGCTAATGCACCAGCATTGTCCTGATTTATACTTTGATAATGCCTGAGTTTCACTGAAAAATGTGCCTGAGCTTTAGCTAAAATAGCTCCTTCTTTATTATATCGCCAATTATAATCTCTAGATTCTTTAAAGTTGTTTTGAACATATGTTTCAATATTTCGATGAATTTTAGTACGTTGAATATCAAACTCACTTCGCTTTAGTGCATTTCTATTATCGTTGCTTCTATCAAGTAAAGCACTGGCTCTCTGCTCTAACTCAGGATGAGCAAAATAATCGTTCAACTGCTCTCTAGTTACATAATCACCTTCATTTACTTGAATCTCTAAAGCATTTAATTCATTCTCTAAGAACTCTTTTGATTCTTTTGTCTTTCTTTTGTTCCAAGCATTATTAATTTTGACAACATTTTGGTCCTGAATATCCACATAAGTTTTTTCACCTTTCTGACCTTCTGGAACAAAACTATGTACTTGAGTAAGATATCGTATCTCATTCTCAGTAAATAAACCTATATTTTCTGGTGCAGTAATTAATGCTACAAGATCATCGTTAGCTAGTTTGTATGGATTTGCCATACCTAACCCTTCATAATGAGCTACTCGTTCTTGTATGTAGCTGTCTTGACTAAAGAGGCTATGAACAATCGCATCTTGATTACCATTATAATAATTAGCTGAAGCAGCTTTAAAGCTATTAATTAAGCCTGTAGTCTGATAACCAGTAGCTATTTCGTTAGCTGCATCTTTGTGCATATCAGAAGCAGCAGCATCCCAGTCACGCTCGATACCTTTTACATTACCTACAAACTTAGAGATTATATCTCTTTCTTTAATTTCTGGATGCTCTGCCATCCACATTTCTGCGTATCTAGCATATGCAACTTTTCTCCAGTGCTGTTTTTCTGAGTAAGTCATATCAGCATGAAGCTTACCATTAACCATGAGTGAGTTTTTAGCAATACTCATATACATAGGAAGATGAGCGTTCATTTCGTTAATAGCTTGTAAACCATTATCAAAATCACCAGACTGTATAACTAAATTAAAATCAGCTATATCTGTAGGCTTCATAGGTACATTATCACTGGATTCACCAGTACGTAGCATTATTCCATGTTCTCTAGATCCTTCTACTTTTATTTCTTTATTCTCATTTTCATAAAGTATAGAGTTGCTGATAAATTCAGATCTTGTTTTCGGATCTTCATATGCAGCAGTCCAACCGTCCCATTTATTTTCACTTTCTTTATATGTTCTTCTTCTATCCAGTATTAGCTTACCAGATTTAGTAAGCTGTGCTAGATCATTCCAACGTTTACTACGGGCTGTCATAGTTGCGTTATATAAGTCTATATTATCTTGGAAGAACTGCTTACGATCTTTAATGTTTTCGTCTATCTGTTTGTTGGTGGCTTCTACGAGATCTGGTTCTGTTTCTGCGTAGTTTAGATTATCATAGGTAAAGGGTTCAGACTCCTTTCTACCTAATGACTCGAAATATGATGATGACATAATTTTAAAGCTTTAAAATGTCTAATCCATTTGGACCTAGTCCAGAAGCAATACCTATGACCTGACTAGCAATACTTAACGCACCACTAAATCTATCACTTGGAGGCATTAATACAGGTGCTCCATACTCTGGTGTGAGTCCTAATTTATTTCTTACATCAGCTTGTGTAGCTTGTAGTTTTAACAGTCGACCTCTGTAACGTCTCTGCATCTGAGTTCCAAACTCTGATCTGGTAGCCTGTTCTAAGTTACCTTTAGCTCTCATCAGAGCTCGTACTCCGGTAGTACGACGTCTAGCTTGACCACCCTCGTTTACTGTAGCTTTTTGTTGTAGATACTTTACGTATCCTTGTTGATAAGCCTGTCGCCCCTGTCCTTGGACATATAAAGCTCTTTGATAATCGTCTGAGATACCACGGCTATAACCTGTAGCAGCACGATCCATGCCACGTTGAGCTGAGGTTTCTCTATTCCAAAATTTTAACGAGTCAGAGCGAAACTTAGCGTCTTTCTCCAACCATCGTTGTCTGGCTGCATGTCTTGCACCAGCGTTAGCATCTATGCACACGGCAAAATTCTATAAATTGTATATTATTTGGTCCATGTTCAAACTTACGTAAGAACTTGAAGCCTAGAAATTTAAGTAATTTTAAATGTACTTTGTTTCTACTGTCAACTATATTCCAGAGGAGGGGTTCTTTACGGCTATCGACATACCGTTTGGCCTCTCTTGCAAATGTAATTGGGTATCGGTGTATATCAGGAGTGCAAAGCATCCATATATCACCTTTATCTCCTACTCCGGCCATGCCAGCAGTCTTGCCGTCAGGCACTGTGAAAAATACACGTAGGATGGGTTGTGAGCCATGAGAAAAGGTAGCTCGCTATGATCTATCCCATGACCCTCTTGAACCTCTCTGAGGTCGTCTGGACGGAGGTTAGAGGCCACTTCTGTAGCAGCCTCCAACGTAATTGGGTGTATATAATTAGGCACGTTTGTAAAATAATGGTGAATAGTCTCCCTCCCATGCCATTGCTCTTAGGGTAGCTGGAGCTGGGTGACTTGATTTAAGTGTAATATCTACGTTTTTATTCTTTTCATAGACAGGTATAGTTTTAATATCTTCTTCTAAGTAAGGTACTCTTGATGCACTGTAAGAATCCATAGCTGTTGACTCGTACACTTCTGTGTAATCATCTTTTCCTACACGTTCAAGTGTTGTTTCGTATAGACCTATCTTACCAAAGTGTAATTTAATTCTATGTAAAATAAGTGATGAATTAACATCAGCAAAGGATTTTTCCCCCGAGATTTTTTTCGGGTAAATTGTAGGAAACTTAACTAAGTATTCATATAAATAACCTATTCTAAATGTGTCTCCTTGCCAATTTCCCGGTACAGTAAAGCTTGTACCTGATACTGTACATTCAGCATATCTACCTTGTTGATCAGTAGGAGCTGGTGTACCTCCTTCATCAATAACTACAAGCTGATAGTTAGGTGTGGTAACATTAGAAAGCCAGCTAACACTATTAAATGTAGTTATATTTGTATCAGCATTATAGTTACCCCCACTGACTGTAGTGTGGTTATCTAAATGTATCATAAAAGTTAGATCTTCAGCTCTAGTAATGATAGGATCATCGTCTGATTGTATAAGTTTTAGACTTTGTAAGAAATTATCTGTATCTACAAAAAAATATTCGTCATTTATAATAAAGTGATATAGTAACGGATTGTTAAGTTTCCATTTAAACCAAGCTTGTTGTTCTCTTTTTTCTCCAGTATTGAAATATTTATATCCAAAGACTGTATCTGTGCCAGTTTTACCTATAAGTATTAAAGAGTTTTCTCTAGAGTTTGTGAGTAAATCTAAATCTTTTGGTAATAATGTAGGAACTAGCTTGCTAATTTCTACAACATTAGGCTCTCCTTCTCTAGATGTATTAGCCATTTCATTTAATCGACTAAATCTACCAGAGTTATCAAGGTAAGATATGGTAGTACCTAGTGATATAGGAGGTATATCTTTATTATAATTAAATGTAGATACACTACGCAGCTTGGCGGTATCTGGATTTAGTACTGTATCATCTGTAGATAATAAAAATTGTTGGTTTGTACTAAATACTAACAATCCAGCATTAATTTCTATGCCATCAAATATATCAGATGGGAACATAGATGCGGCAGATATGTCAATAGGGTCACTAGCTGACACAGTAAGAGCTGATTCTATAAAGAAATCAGGGGTTCCTAATGTACCCGGTCTAGATAATATGACGTTTTCGCCTGCTAATAATGCTAATCTGTTGCGGAAAAACAAGACTTTGTTAATACGTTTACCTACAAATGTAGGCATAGGATTAGTATTATCATCTCCTACTCGCCTATCTTGGTATGTAAACTGTTTAACTGTAAATGTGGTTGTAGCTGTACGTTGTATAACTAACGGCATATTAGTTAAGGTTTTAGTTATACCCGGTTTTGCACATTCAGACCATGCACCCGCACCATCTAGCTGATTTTCTCCATCAAATCGTAGATAGTAGTCATCTTCGTCAGACATTCTAGCATTTTGTACCTTTACTATATATCCATGTCTGCATTGATTAGGTAGTAATGTAACATCATTTACTGATTTTTGGAAGACTCTCATGAGATCTTCTTCAGCTATTTCTACGTTAAATGGGTTAGCACTCGATAAATATATACCCGGTCCTATAACCTTAGCACTAATACCAGCTGGTAAACCATCAACAATACCAGCTAATATAGTATCAGCCGTTACAGCTGTATCAGCATCAAATGGTGTAGGAGCTGGACGTATAAGTCCATCGCCTGCTGATGATACGGTTGCTTTAACCTGTGTAGTTTCTATTTCTGTAACAGTAACTTCTATGTATGCTTGACCATCAGAGCTGCTAGCTGTAGCTGCGTGTTCTGGTTCGACACGCACAACATCACCAACATCCCAACCTTCTCCACCATGTAGTAATACAACCTCTAAGTTGTAGCTACATCTGTAGTTATCACCACCCGGTCCGTTAGAGTCAGCACTATAGTTAGGGCTAACACCTTGCTGACCTAAAGCCGTCAGACGGAATGTTAAGTTATTTTTACCTGTTGTAATAGTTGTACCACCGCTGTTTTTAACATGTACTACATTAGTTGTAGCACCATAACTTCCAGCAGCTGTAACAGCATATACCTCTGTACCTATACCGGGGCAGTGACCTGAGCCATCACTTTCATCAAAATTATTACCTGTAATCTTAACTTTAGTAGCTCGTTTTACAGTAGTAAGGCTAGAAGTAGCAGAGCTATCGTATATATTAATACCGTATTGACGTCCATTTTCTGTTCGTAGTAGTTCGACCATAGCGCAGTGAGCTTCTGGTCTATCATCTGTAGTACCAGTCTCGCCTATTAAAGTATTAGCATTAGTACTATCACGACTGCTAATAAAGGTAGTGTCGTTGATAGTAAGGAATTGTAAATTTTCTGGTTCACTTGTTGCAAGGTAATTTTGTATTGCAGTCTGTCCACCAGTACCGTATGCAGTAGTCATTAACTGACCATCGCTGCATCTCCATACTCGGACTTGCCCATCGGCTGCTACTTGACCTACATAAGATCCTTCTGTCTCATCACGAAAGTAATGAAACCAAGAACCACCACTCTGTACATTAGATAAAGGTGTGGTTCCTATACGTGCTGAACCCGGTCTTTTATATAATCCAAGTGTAATATCAGGTATTGCATTAACAATATCCGTTAGCTGTCCTTGGAATTTTAAGTGATCTGGTTGTTCTGAAATGCCCGAGGCAAAGCTAGGGATAGTTTGTGTAATGCCTGCCATTATCTTCTAAGGTTTCTCCATGGTTGATAAGTTGTGTATGCTGTATCATCTTCAAATCCAAACATACTATGATTGCCTTGGTTACACTCGTACTCCATAAGAGAGGCACGACTTAGTGCTTCTTGCTGTCCTAATAATTGTACAAGTTGTGGGTTAGCTACAAGCTGTGTAGCTGCCATACGTGAGGCTCTGTAAGTTATGTATCTTTTAAATACAGGAGGTAGATCTTCATAGTTATATAATCTAATAACGTCTAATTCGATAGAGTCAGCCATGTCAGTAAAGACATCAGTATGCTCGATCTTATCATATAAGAATCCGCCACGTCTGACAAAGTTATAATGTCTTCTGCTCCAGTTATCTGGTAAATCTATCTTAACTATGTCATTTGATATAGCTATCTTATTTGTGGTAGAATCTTTGTTAAATGTTACATGACGTTCTCTGTTGAAATGCCAGCCTTCCGACTGTGTGTCAACATTAGCATCACGTAGTAGATTATATATAAATTGTATTTCTGGGTTAGCGTTAGTTATTGCCCCAGTAGTAGGGTCTTTTAATTGTGTTATTGGTGCTTGTCCGATAGCTCCCAGTATTGAGTTAACTGCGGATAGTTC